>Ga0180430_10000016_pt1 | contig 236651 bp, 212 predicted proteins | sample SS_ome_9_FD_132999 | JGI IMG/M metagenome (GOLD analysis project Ga0180430, IMG submission 132999) | Hypersaline lake sediment archaeal communities from the Salton Sea, California, USA - SS_1_S_2 metaG | ecosystem: Environmental > Aquatic > Non-marine Saline and Alkaline > Hypersaline >...
ATCGTAGCTCTCGGAGAACGTGATTTGCCATTCGCCGGCCTCGCCGGCCCAGAAACCACCGGCGCCGGAGATTGCCATGTCGACGAACGTGGTCTCGACCCAGCCAGCACCCTGGGTGCCGGGCTGGAAACCAGCGGTCGCCATGCCACCCAAACCGTCCGGACCGGTGATGTTGATGCGGGCTTCACTCTCGTAGGAGCCATTGCCCGTCTCTGTGAGCGTTCCGTTGAAAATGATGTCGCCGATGTCAAAGTCCGGACCGGCGTAGGTGTGGGCAAAGTACCCATTGTACACTGGCGGATACGTCGGCGCCTCGAGTGGTCCGTCCGAGTTGTGCGGACCCACGCTGGCCGCTGTAAACCCAGCCATCGCCGGGCTAGCGACTAGGCCAATAATGGCCAACAAAACAAACGTACGCATTTTCCATTCCTCCAAATACAAAAAGAGAGCACAGTGACTCTGCACCGACGTCTCGTGCAAAGTCCATAACCAAACTGGAGCTTCGTCCCCCGCCAGCGCTACATGCGCATAGCGTCCAAGAGACATTTCACGCTATACCGGCCTAACATCAGCCGGTCTCTGAGAGTCAGTCTTCTAACTTGCCAAGATCACAGGCCACCGCAAACGAGCGAGCCATTCACCGCTGAGACGAACCGGCCAAACCGGCTCCCAAACAACTTGGCGATGTGGTCGATGGAGTAGCTCCGAGCCGCCGGAAAATGAGCAAAGAATAGCAACCCGGTCGGCGCCCCTCCCTGTGACGTTGCACGTTTCAGGCGTGAGTATACTCCAAGAGGCATCTGCGATACAAGGGGGTCTAGAGAAAACAGGCCCGTTGGGTGCGATAATGTCGAGAGCATCCATCTGCGAAGTTGCTGACCAGGCGCAAAGCCACACGCGAGGAACTATCAGATGGATGATGCGATCGCATGGTCGTGAGTCGGGTAGTACGGGTGCCTGGGGTCCGTTGCCATAGTACAAGTTCTTGATGTATAATGGGTTACGGTCGCCGCCTCGCACGGGCGAGTTTGTCTCGGCGCTTGTGCTAACATCGCGGCTGTTCAGACGTCCTCATGGGCTGATGTCTACTATTGTGAGTTGCGTGCCCGAACCATTGGCTGCCAAAGATGGTGACCTCGATCGTGCGGTGGTTGCTTCCCCGCATGGTTGGGTCCTCAAACTCATGGAGCGTGAGGGGCCGGCCCTTACGCGCATGCTGTGGCGCATGCTTGGGCGAGAGGTCGACGTGTTGGATGCGTATCAGGACTGCTTCTGTAAGCTGGCAACGTGCAGGACCGCTCGAAGCGCCCGCAAGGCGCGAGCTTACCTTTACCGGACGGCCTCCAATGTTGCGATCGAGGTGCTGCGTAAACGCAAGTGTCGCCAGAAGCACTGGCCGGCGGTTGTCCAGGCCTGTGAGGCGCGACCGGTGCGAGAACCGGTTTGCGAGGATGACAACGAGCGTTTCTCGGAGCTGCGCGAAGCCATCCACCGGTTACCCCCTCACATGCGTAACGTCCTGATGCTCCGTGAATTTGGCGGATTGTCTTATCGCGAGGTCGCAAGGACGCTGGGCATCGATCACGCGACCGCCCGAGTGTACCGCCGGGCTGCGGTTGTTAAGCTGGGGCGAATGATGGTGGAAGGAGTGGGTCATGAATAGCGGCGATGTCTCGAATCACCAAAATGACTGCCCAAGGCGGCGATGGGTCTTGGCGCAGCTGTCGGACGACGAGGCTCGTGATGAGCACGGGCAGTTGCCCCAGTGGCTCACGTTTCACATTTCCCAGTGTTCATCGTGCCGGGCGTTGGCCCAGCAGCTCGAGTCACTTACCGATGAGCTGTCGACTGTAGCCAGCCTGGAAGCAAACACGTCGTTGGAACAACGTGCCCGCCAGCAGACCCTTGAGGCGTTACGCGATGGAGCCAAGCTCACGGGCCGCTTTGAGATTCCAGACGATGATGAGTACGCGGTTCTCTCACCCATGAGCCCGACTTGGACGCTTTTCAGGCAATATGCGATGGCTGCCTCCATCGCATTGCTGCTGATCGGAGGATCCTGGTTTGCACGCCACAACTGGGGAGGCCCGGTGGCTGACCCCACAGCTGCCGTCGAAGATGGCGCTGCGGTTTATCCGCACGAAAGGCGTCTGCCGGTTTCCGAGGTCGCCCCGGAATCCCAATCGGTCGAGGTATTGGCTGATCGGCAAGGTGCTTCTCACGAACAGGACCACCTTGAAGCTTCTCTGTCCGAAGCCTCTAGTGGTGCTCAACCGGCCTTTCTCCTGCCCGACCCAGCCGAACGGGGGTTTGACCTGTCGCAACGCAGTCCGGGCTCGCTGTTCATTGACACGCAGGCCGAAGAACGTTCTACTTCTCCTGGACCCGAAACACAGACGCCGTAGCACACCGGTACTGTACCACATCGGGTGTGTTTCTGCGCGAACCCAGGCCCGGGAGAAGACCATGCACGCGACAGAGACCCACACCGGCGCTCCCACCACCGCCGGCAAAGCTCAGCGCCTCGCCCATCTCAACCGTGACGGACGGATATTCCACGTCGTCTTGGCCCAGCAATACGATCGCAGTGATATAGGTGAGTTCTGCCAACTCGCCGACATGATTCGCACGATCTCCGCGCATCGGCAAGGAACCAGGTTTCTTGAGACCCTCTTGAACTATCGCCGGGCGATGCTTTACTTCATTCAGCCGTCGACCCGGACGTTTCTGTCCTTCACTGCGGCTTGTCAGGTGCTCGGCGTACGTTACAACACCGTTCGTGATCGATCGACGTCTTCTGAAGCGAAGGGCGAATCGGAAGACGACACGATCCGCGTCCTGAGCCAGTACTTCGACCTGATAATCATGCGTCATCCGGTCGAGGGTTTCGCCGAACATGTGGCGCACATCCTCAACGCAATACCCCGGACGATTCCGATCATCAACGGCGGATCAGGCAAGGACCAGCATCCAACGCAAGCGTTGCTCGACATTTATACGTTGTTCCGCTGCATGGTCGGATCCGGCGAAGCGGCTGGTGTTCCCGACTACACCAGCAATCCGTTCAAGGGCAAGACGATTGGTTTTGTCGGCGATTTGCTGCGCGGACGCACGGTTCGCTCGCTGACGTACCTGCTCGGTCGGTATGCGGGAATGCGCCTGCTGTTCGTCTCGCCACCGCAGTTGCAGATAGGCGAGGACATTCTCGAATACCTGAAACAACGCGGTATCGAGTATGAAATCAGTCACGATCTGCGAAAGCATATCGGCGAGCTCGATGCGGTCTACATGACTCGTTTGCAGGATGAGCACGATGTCGATGGTGAGTCGAAGTCGATCGACTACGACCGGTTCTCGCTTACCTTTGATACAGCCAAGGACTTCAAGAGTAACCTGGCAATCCTGCATCCTCTGCCCCGCCGCAACGAAATCGATCAGCGGCTTGACGTGCTGCCCCAGGCTAAGTACTGGGACCAGGTGCGTAACGGCATGTGGACTCGGGCGGCGCTTATCGGATACTTGTTCCAGGCTGAAGCCACAATCCGGGAGCACTACCACGACCATTATGCTTTCTGAAACAGGCGGTCCGTACGGCAGACCCTGCGGATTTCAGTTGGCTTGGGAGCCATGCAACTCCTAGACTGCATCGACTTGCCGGTGTTCCCTCAAGCGTGGCCATGGTATGCCACACGCTGCAAAGCCTCACAGGCCTTTCGCCTGTGGAATGAGATTGACGGTCATACGAATCGACCATCCTTTTTTCGGAGCAAGTGCTTGTGATTGTAGTTAACACCGAGACCATCCCCGGTTACACGGTTCGAGAAGTCAAAGGCCTGGTGCAGGGTAACACCATCCGGGCGAAGCACGTGGGCAGGGACATCGCCGCCACCTTCAAGAACATCGTCGGAGGAGAGCTTAGGGGCTATACAGAGCTTCTCACCGAGGCTCGGCGCCAGGCGATCGAGCGGATGATGTCCCAAGCTCAGGAGCTTGGCGCCAACGCCATCGTCAACGTGCGCTTCACGACCAGCGCCGTGACCCAGGGAGCGGCTGAGCTGTACTCCTACGGAACCGCCGTCGTAGCCCAGCAGGGAGAACTGTGATGCCCTGGAGCGTGGTGATCAACATCGGGCCGGTGATCGTGCTTTTGCTCTTGGGTTACTGCGTGGGGCATATTCGTGAGCGACGCCACTTCGCTTCATTGAATGTGCGCGAAGAGCTCCACGCCGGAATTAGGGTCACGAACTTGAAGCGGGTTACCGACCCCCAATCGGTCCAGCGGGCGTCCCTGGTTACGGGCGACGCCGTCATCGCCACCGATTACTTCAAGAGTTTCGCAGCCCGTCTGCGCAACATCATCGGCGGCGAGGTCAAGGCTTATGTGACTCTCATGGAACGGGCTCGCCGGGAAGCAAAGTTGCGCATGCTCGCGCAGGCCCGAGAGATGGGGGCGGGCGAAGTCTGGAACGTGCGATTCGAAACATCAAACATCCGCAGCGGGACGCGTAAGCGGAACAACCCCGGCGTAAGCATCGAGATCTTCGCCTTCGGAACAGCCGTCGTCCGAAAGTAATCCAGCCCATGACTGCTCGCAAGAATCCACACTCCACAGCCGGTGAACCACACTTCGGACCCGGCGCGTCGCGGAGTGATCCTTCCGAGAACAAGGCTGCCAACACGCTGGGCGGTGAGGACCGCCGCCACAAAAAGACCCGTCTCGACGGGCATGGAGTCTACGACGAACCCGATATTCTCCCCGGAAGGCCCGGGGAGACGATCGAGCAGGATTGGAGTTGCAGCGAGTGTGGTTACAACTTGCGCGGGTTGCCAGTTGGGCACCGCTGCCCGGAATGCAACCACATCGAGTTGTACAGGCCGCCGCCGCCGGGCGTGGATAGTTATGCCAGCCGGTTCAGACTTCTGGCGGCGACTACTTCACCAGCCGTCGGTTGGTCGCTTGCTGTTGTGGCTGCCCTTATGGGCGGGCTTTTCGCTATCTTTGGCGCGCTGTTCGAGTCGATCCCGACCGCGCTGGGCGCCGGGACCATTCTACTGGTTGTCGTCTTCGGCCCGGCGATCGAGGAAGCGATGAAAATCGCAGCCGCCGCCCTCGTCGTGGAGCTTCGCCCGTATTTCTTCACTCGCCCGGAGCAGATTCAGCTTGCGACCGTCGGTACGGCTTTGGTCTTTGCCGTGATCGAGAACATCATCTACCTGACAGTCTATGTCCAGCAGCCAAGCTACGCCCTCATTGCCTGGCGCTGGAGTGTGTGCGTTGTGTTGCATGTCGGATGCACGACGATTGCATCGCGAGGCTTGATCCGCGTGTGGCAGCGGACCATGGATCAGGAGCGTCAACCGCGCATGACCGACAGCGCCGGCGCGCTCGCTATGGCGATCGTGCTCCACGGGGCCTACAACGCAGCCGTTGTCGCGTTTGAAATGCTGAATCCTTGAGTCGTCAGCTTCTAGTTATCAGCCATCAGCTCTAGTGTCACGTCACACGTGTTTCTGCGGTTTATCCGAACCGCGCCCGTCAGGAGGCGGCCACCCCCTACGGCTTCCACCCCTCGCATTTCCGCTCCCTCACTGTCGTGGTTCGGTTCCACAGACGTTTTCGGCAACCCGCAGCTTCGGGTGTGACAGAGTTCTAGTCGGTATCGCGCTTGAGTTGGCGGAGTTCGTCTGGGGTGTTTACGTTTGTCCAGCACTTGTGCAGCGGCTCGGGCGGGGTTGGCGAGTGGACCCTTGGTTCATTGGCGAGGCCCTCCAATGATCGTTGGCCGCGGGCTGCGATCCGTTCGAGCAGCACCCGCGACTGTGGTTCATACACAGCCAGCAATCGCTCAAACCGCTGCGGAGAGATCACCGGCAGCACTGCCCAGCGGTCGGACCCTCGCTCGTTGAGGAGCCAATCAACGGCTTCGATGCGCACGTAGGGCATGTCGCATGCGGTGATGAGCCAACACACGTCGGGTCTGTGGATCAAAGCTGCCATGATTCCCGCGATCGGGCCAGCCAACCCGGGCACGTCTTCGAGTTGGTCGATGTCGGGCGACACCCGCGGAGTCGGGCCAGAGCCAAGCAGGACGGTCTGTTCCGCCCGCTGTCCCGTGACGGAGATGACATGTTCGAGAAACGTGGTTTCCTGGAGGCGTAGCAGCGACTTCGGCGTTCCCATGCGACTGCTTGTGCCGCCCACCAGTACGCCGGCGAAGATGGGGCGCCGCGACCAATGTTCGGAGCCGCCGTCGTAGTTGAGGGCATCTGTTGAGTTGTTCGAGTCGTTCACCACGTCTTCGCTTATTCTCGTGCCGCTTTCAAGAAGGCTGTTGCGGCTTCGTCAGGGTCGCTCCCTCACGGTTTCGGTTCGGCTCAGGCATCCACGGAGTCGAAACAGCGGAGGTGAAGTACCCGTGCCTCATCGGAGACGGTACTAGGTTTTCGCGTAGCCGTCAGGATGCGATCTGTGCCAACACCAGGCTGACTCGATGGTGCGGGCGATGTCGGTGTACTTCGGTTGCCAGCCCAGCTCGGTCATGACCTTGGTGGGGTCGGCGTAGAGCTCCGCGGGGTCTCCCTCACGACGAGGAGCCGGTGTCGCAGGGATGTCATGTTCCGTTACTTCGCGGGCGATTTCGAGAAGTTCCTTGACGCTGACTCCCTGGCCCGTTCCGACGTTGTAGCAGCGGAGCCGCTCGGGTTGCTGGGTCTCGACGGCCATCCGATGGACGTCAGCCAGGTCCTCGACGTGCACATAGTCGCGAACGGCTGATCCGTCGGGTGTGGCGTAATCGACGCCGAAGATCTTGACGTCCTCGCGCTGCCCTAGAGGCACCTGCAATACGACGGGGATGAGGTGGTATTCCGGGTCGTGGTCTTCGCCGATGCTTCCGTCGGAGGCTGCTCCTGACGCGTTGAAGTACCGCAGGGCTGTAGCGCCTAGTCCCCAGGCTGACGAACAGTCTTCCAAGAGCCATTCGATCGCCAGTTTCGTACGTCCGTAGGGCGAGATGGGAACGCGTGGCATATCTTCGGTAATCGGGACAGCAGGCGGTACACCGTAGGTTGCACAAGAGGAGCTGAATACCATATTTCCGATGTCGTGACGGCGCGCAAGTTCCAGCAGGGATATGGTGTTGGTTACATTGTTGCGATAATAGCGTAGTGGCTCGCGCACGGACTCGTTGACGTCGAGATGGGCTGCGAAGTGCATCACCGCGTCGAACTTGCCGTCCGCCAGAGTCTTGTCGATAAGCTCACGGTCGGCCAGATCACCGACGACAAGCCGAGCTTGGGAATCGACGGCTTCACGATGGCCTCCATCTGTGAGATTGTCGAAGACGACCACGTCGTGCTGGGCCCTTACCAACTCGCGAACGCAATGGCTGCCGACGTATCCTGCTCCACCAGTTATGAAGATCCTCATTCGTTGCTCCAGTCAGCGTCCAGCCGGCAATCGAGAACCGTGGTTCAAGCGATCCCGGCGCGTCTTTCGAAATCGTATGGCACTGCCGATGACGTGGACATCTATGTGATCACGTCCCCAAGGCGCGAGAGGCTGATGACCACGGAACGCATGACGACGATGCTGTTGCGATTGGCAGTCACTCCCCCGCCGGCAGCCTGGGCGACGTAGACCTCGGTGGTCGAGTGGCCATCGCGGCAGTCGTGGAGGTCCGCCTCGTCCAGCACGAAGGTGTGCTGGGACACCTCACGCAGAATACCCACGTAGACGATGGGCGTTCCCGTGTCCAGCACGACCTTCTCACCTATCAACCGCTCGATCGGATCATCCATAGTCGGTGCATCCTGCCGCAGACCGCGCTACTCCCCGTACGCCGGGCGTATGATAGTCCCAAGGAGCGGTGGTTTCCACGGTGCGGAGGCGGGTCGGCTGGGACAGGTCCTGGATGGGTGGTGGCTGACCACTGCAGGTGTGATTACCAGACCGCTGTGGGTGGTTAAATCCGCGATGGTCCGGACTCAACGGGGCACATCTCCGATTCGTGGGGGGGGACGCGATGACATGAGGGCCTGTTTCCGCCTGATCCCCGTCGGCACCGGGCGGGTGACTGTAGAAAACAACAAGACGGGCCTGGCTGAACTAGGACGGCAACCTCCCTCGTGTCGCCTGTGCCGCGCCGGCATCAGGGGCACCAAGGTGCATTGAATGGTGTTCCCCACCGCGTACGCTGGAACGTGTGTGGGCTGTCGATGTTCATCTTCATCGCTGCGACCACAATCCTCGATGGGGAGCGGTCACCAGGGAGAAGCAACGTGGTACGAGATTACCTTACGGATTCTCTCCGAGTAGTTCTCGTAGCTTGCCCTCTATGGCGATCGCCCAGATCTGGTAGCCCAGCGGCGACAGGTGCAGATAGTCAGGCATAATCTCCTTGGTCAGTGTTCCATCTGCCAAGAGGAAATGCTCCCCGATGTCCATGTAATGGACCATTCTGCCGTCGGCGATTCTCATAGCGATTTCACTGGCTTTGGCGTTCTTGTCCCGCTGTGGGCTGGGTGTCTCTCCACGCGGGAAGATCCCCAAGATCAGCACCTTCGTCCGGGGCAATTTCGACCGCAACAGCTTGACGATACCGATAATGCCGTCGGCTATCTCCTCTGCCGTGTTCACCGTCCCGTTTGAGTTGTTCGTGCCGATCATCAGCACCGCTGCTGCAGGCGAGATACCGTCGATATTTCCGTGGTCGAGCCGCCACAGCACATTCTGCGTCCGGTCGCCACCAATGCCCAGGTTCATCGCTTTGCGGTGGCCATAGTAGCTGTCCCAGATGTCATTCCCCGCCATTTCCCAGGCATGCGTGATGGAGTCTCCGATGAAGATCAGATTAACATCACCTTGTTGAGCTCGCTTGTTGAAGCTCTCGTGTCGTTGAGCCCACCCCGCAACTGTTCGAGGCACCGGCGTGACGGCGGAATGAGTCTTGGCTGAGGCGCACCCCGCCATACCAATGGGAAGAAGGACGATCGCGATGCATGCTCTGGCAGAATTCCGCTTCATAGGTGACTCTCCCAAACGGATAGTGATTCTCGCTTTCCGTGCCCAAGGCAGACACGGCGCTTCGAAGACCCATGTACCTGTTCACATCGTCCCAGCCGGTCACGTTTTCCCAGTGAATCCGGGGATCGCCGCCAAGAACTCTGATCCTGTTCCTCTTGGTGGCCCGCCCCCATGATTCCAATCCAGTCCTATAGTGAGCATTCCAGGCGGATTAAAGGGACTCAGAGGATGCCAGACCATCAGCAGGAAGAGGTTCACGGCGGAAAAGACCGCCCACAAGCTCCAGAAAGCCGAGTGTGCCGGCGCCGATCCTGGATTTGGAGGGTGTAGAATTAACACCCGACATGGTATCATAGACGGGGCGGGTCAGCCCGCCTTGCTGGAGTTCCGGATCGCCGCTGGGATGGTCCGATCCTGAGTGCGGAAGTCAGAAAGGAGCGGGAAGATGCTTGCCCGAGTACATGTCGTTGCGTTTCTGGGAGTATTGTTCTGCGTAGCGAGCACAGTTGTCGGGGGCTTGCCGTCCGTCGATGACTCCGGTGCCGGTGCTTCCAGCGAGCCCAAGAGCGTCATTCGCGTGGACGTCAGCACGGTGGAGGCCGTGGCTGGGTTGAAACAGGTGCTGCGCAGTTTGGATGACGTGGGTACTGTTGATCCGGGTCGTTCGCTCGATCTGGCTGTCACGGCTGCCCAGCGTAGAAAGCTCTCGGCGGCTAAGGTTCCTTTCGAGGTCATTGTCGAGGACATCGCTGCCGCCAAAGACGGCGTGCGGGCTTCGTATCAGAGCTTCCCAGAGCTGGAGACAGACCTGGTAAACATGGCCCTGAACTACCCGGCTATCACCCATCTCACCTCGCTCGGCCTTTCGTGGGAAGGTCGCGACATCTGGTGCATCGAAATCTCCGACAATCCTGGCGTGGACGAAGGCGAGGTGGGCGTGGTCTACATGGGATTGCATCATGCCCGCGAGTGGCCCAGTATGGCGGTGGCCTACGACATCGCTGATCGTCTGACCTCGAACTACGGCTCGGATCCCACCATCACCAACCTGGTCAACAACCACCGCATTTGGGTAGTCCCATGTGTCAACCCGGATGGGTACGTCTGGGATCACGACGAGGGGCATGACTGGCGGCAGAACCGTCATCCCTATCCGGGTGGAATCGGCGTGGACCTCAACCGCAACTACGGCGGGTCGACCAACGGCGACCAGGACGGCGGGTGGGGTTCTATCGGTTCGGGCTCGCAGACCCACCAGCAGGGGTACTCGACCTACGTCGGCCCATTGCCCTTCTCCGAGCCGGAGACCCAGGTGATCCGGGATTTCTTCAACGCCCGGGACATGACCATCGCCATTACCTATCACACTTACTCTGAATTGGTGCTGTGGCCCTGGTCCTACGATGGGAGCGAGCAGACGGATGACAACGCCCTGATGGTGTCTATCGGGCAAGGCATGGCCGGGCAGATAACCAAGCAAAGCGGCAGCGGCACCTACACCCCGCAGCAGGCTTCCAGCCTGTATCCCACCACCGGTGATACCACCGAATGGGCCTACGGCTATCGCTACTACGAACTGGGCAAGAACACCCTGGCCTACACCGTGGAGATCGGGGCCTCATTCCACCCATCCTCCTCCCTCCTCCAGCAGATACTCGACGAGAACTGGGATGGGGCTCTCTACATCCTCCAGCAAGCCGCCAGCGCGGAAAGCCAGATGACCCCGTTCGTACTGCCGCCAATCCTGACCACACCGATCGTGGACGGCGATGGGGAATACACCGTCTCCTGGGAGCAGAGCAATCCGGGCGCCGGTGCTGACCTGTACGAGTTGCAGGAGCTGGCCGGTTTGTTCAGGCTGACCGACGATGTTGAATCCGGAACCGGCAACTGGAACGTGGAGGGATTTGCCACCAGTAGCGCCCGCAGCCATTCGGGCTCGCAGAGCTTCAAGTCGCCCCCCGGCGACAAGGTCATCGCAGCCATGACCACCACCGATCCGCTTCCGGTCGAAACCGGCGACGAGCTTAGCTTCTGGACCTGGTACGACATCGAGACCGAATGGGACATGGCTTTTGTCGAGGTTTCCATCGACGGGCGGATGTACGACATCCTGGACAAGTTCACCGGCTCGAGCGGTGGATGGACGGAGAAGACCTACAGCCTGGACGCCTATGAGGGACGGTCGATCTACCTGCGATTCCGCTATACCACCGACAGCAATACTCTCGAAGAGGGCTTCTATGTGGATGATATCTACCCGGTGGCTTCGTGGTCGACGATCACCACGCTGTCGAGCGACATTACAGAGACGTCCTATCCGATTACTGGCCGCAGTGATGGTGACTATTACTACCGCGTCCGTGGCAGTAGCCCAACCCGCGGTTTCGGCGAGTTCTGCGACCTGGGCATGACCCGCGTTTACGGGGGTTTGGCGGACAGCGACGGTGACGGCGATCACGACCTGTATGACTACAGCGGGTTCCAGCTCTGTTTCGGCGGTGACGGCCAGGCTGTTCCCGGGAGCTGCCCGGCACCGACGGCAGTGTTCGACTTTGACCTGGACGAGGACATAGACTTGGCCGACTTAGCGGGATTCAACACCATGCTCACGGGCCCGCTTCCCTAGAGCTGGTGCCATCTCCCAATAGGGCACAGGCGTTTTCAGCGCCGATGGCTCGCTGCAATGGGCGCTCAAGCCGAACCGCGACCATAAGGAAGCGGAGATACGACAGGCGGCAGCCATCGCGGGCCGCCGCTTCCAGACGGGCGCGGTTCTGCTACCTGGCCGCTCTTCGGGGAAACAGAGTCAGCTCTGGTTCTGCGGAGCGGCAGAGCGGTCTTGCCCGCTGAACAACACAGAGAATTGACCGACATACAAGCACCGAGAACATCCTGAGATGCCGTCTGACCGCAACCAACGACTTTGAGAGGGGCATCCCGACTGGTGTAGTGCGGGCAGCCTCCTTCGTGTGCAAACGAGGAGTAAGTCCACTGATAGGCAGTACTTCGCCCGTACAGCCGGATGGTCGAGAATGTGCTTTTCGAGCATGAATCGGTAACGTCCCCGTCAGGATTCGAACCTGAAACCTTCGGCTCCGGAGGCCGACGCGCTATCCAATTGTGCCACGGGGACGAGTATCTTCTTCGCCCGCAAGTCTAATCCCGGACCGAACGGTGTCAACCACGGTCGCTCTTGCGCATCAGGACAGGTTCCGCGTCAAGCTAATGGATAGGTCTCGCCCCGGTGTAGCTGCCGTTTGACGGAGGCATCGAACCACTGAACAGAGCCCCAAGCGCCAGCGCGGGGATGTTCGATCTGTGCGGCAAGCGTCCCGTCGCTCGCGCTCCGGGCTCGGTTCACCAGTTTACCCACAGACCTGACGCGGCCCCCTCAGGATACCTACGGAGTGAGAGAACCTTGCGTCGGTTCACCGCTTGACGATCGTCACGACGGATAATGAGAGAGAGGGGAGAAAGGAAGGCTATCTGCGATAGGTGATGCGGCCTCGAGTCAGATCATACGGAGAGACTTGCACTTGGACCGTGTCGCCAGGCAGTATCCGGATGTAGTGTTTCCTCATCTTGCCCGAGATGTGCGCGAGAATGAGGTGCTTGTCGTCGCCTATCATCACCTCAACACGGAACATCGCATTGGGCAGCGACTGCACCACGACACCTTCCATCTCAATATTGTCGGCTCTGGCCATCAGCGGAACGCTCAACATACTCGGTCGGGACGCTTTACCCCAGTGGCAAACCCCAACAGGCCCCCGGACGCCCCGTGGCGAGCGCCCATTATCAACCCGGTAAAGGGAAAGTGCAAGCACAACGCCAAACCCTGAATATACCACACCCGTTGCAGCCTGCAATACCGGCAGCGATCTTTCCACCCAACAGGGGCGTGGCCATGCTTGCTGGGAGGAAACTGCGGTTTTCGTCACGTTGACTTGCCCGCGCCAGCGTGGGCATGCTGCGTAGCCTCTGGCAAGCGTGGATTCTTTTTTCACCGCAGTGAAACCGCAGGTGAGCCATCTCGGGAAACTTCGCCAAGAACGCACCTTGCGTTTCGGTGTTTATTCGTTACCAATCGAGCAATGGGATCATAGACTTGAGCTACGCTATCAACCCAGGGAGGATAATGACCCATGCCTACCACCCGCTCAGGGCGTTCGCGAACCGCAACGTTACCTTCGATCGCGGCTGTTGCACTTGCCTGCTTTGGTCTGGCCGGTTGCGCTTCGCCGACGAAATCGCCCTTCCAGGCCAATCTGTACCGAATCGACGTGGACATCTCTCCGGTTGAACACACCCTCACGGGCAAGGCCATCCTGGACATGGAGCTGGCCGGCGAAGCGATCCTGCCACCTTCCGGTCCCGTGGCGTTTGAGATCGAGCTTCATCCTGATCTTGAGATTACCCATTTGGGAGTGGCCGGCGCGTCGCTCAGGAACTTCTTGGCTTTGCGGTCCGAGCACGAGGATAAGCAAGAGGCTGAGCCGCGCACCTACCGGGTCGTGCTCCACGAGCCCGTCGAGACATTCACGCTTCGCGTCCATTACCATGGCGAGCTTCACCAGGATGTCTCAGCAGGCGAGAAGATGGGTCAGGTACACAACTTCGTCATGAAAGCTCACATAGGAGAGGAGGGCGTCTACCTCGCTGGTGGTCCGTGGTATCCACAGCCCGTGGTGGGTGATGAGATCCTCCCTCGCCTGGCGGAGTTCACACTGACCACAAACGTCGTACCTGGATTCGAGTTTGTGGCTGGGGCTGAACATGATGCTGCGATAGCCGAACAGACTGGACGCCTCGCCTGGCGAAGTCCGTACGCCCTTGACGGGATGGTGTTGGTGGGTGGACCGCACGAGGTGCACAAGGTCCGCCACGGCGACATCGAAATCAGCGTCCACCTCAAGCCCGAACAGGCGCGGCATGCAGAGGGTCTTTTGCGCGCGGTCGAAGGATACTTCGATCGTTATGAGCCTCTTCTCGGGCCATACCCCGCACGGGAATACGCCGTCGTGGATAATTTCTTCAGCAGTGGGTTTGCGTTCCCGACGTTCACACTGCTCAGTTCAGCCTTGATCGACATGGGCAGGCGCGCACAGGTCCGGCATGGGATGATCGACCACGAGGTCACGCACTGCTGGTGGGGCAATGGCATATTCGTGGACCCGAGATACGGAAACTGGTGCGAGGCGTTCGCCAGTTATACAACGAACTACTATGGATATGTGCTGGACGAGAACGAGGAGGGAGCCCGGCGATACCGCCGCAACAGCAGCCACTTCCTAAGCCGCATGAAACCGGAGCGCGACAAACCACTGGGCACCTTCGGGCTCGATGACGGATGTCCCAGGGGGATCGGATACCAGAAAGGCGCCATGGTTCTCCATATGCTCGCCCGCAAGATCGGGCAGGAGACCTTCTGGTCGGCTATGCGCCGTTTCACGACCGAGCAGATGGGGCGATACGCCTCCTGGAATGACATCCGTCGTGTGTTCGAGAAGGAAAGCGGCCACGATCTCTCTGCGTTTTTCCGGCAATGGGTTGATAGCGCCGGCGCGCCAACGCTGACGATTCGCCAAGCCGTCTACAATCCGGACGATCAGACTCTGACTATCGAAGTCTCACAGGGAGACAACAGCTTCGATCTTGACGTGCCTATTCGTGTCACTTATGAAGGTGGGGCGCTTGATCTGACGGTGCCAGTTGCCCAATCAGTAGTCGAGGCCTCCTTCCGCGTGGATGTCAATCCACAATCCGTCATTATTGATCCCGATTACCATATCTTCCGCAAGATCTCACTCGACGACATCGTGCCCACGACCGCGAAGACGAAATATGGAACCGCATTTGCTTCCGTCGTGCCTCCCGGCGAAGTCAACGAGCATTACGAGGCCATGCGGGAGAGCTTCGCGTCGGAGTTCGAGGATGACGAGAGGATTGCCCTGGTCGCCGGCGACGGGCGTGAGGGGGAGTTGGCCCAGAGGTGCACGTTGATCTTGGGAGAGGCTGCTCGGGACCCGCGCGTCTGTGGTTTCCTCAGCGCGATCGAGTTTCCTGTGACTTTCGGTGAAGACGGCTTTGAATTCGACGGCGCAGGCTACAACGATCCGGGCGACGCCGTTCTGTGCACAGCCCGTCACCCCGGCGTGACCGGTGGCGGGGTCACCGTTTGCTTCGCCAATAGCGAAGAGGCTGTCCCGCGTGCCCGCCTGATTCCGCATTATTCCCATAGCCTGGTGATCTTCAAGAGTGGCAGAGCGATGCTCCGCCGGGATTTTGAGCAACCGATGGAAGTTATGGTCGAGCATGTCGGCGGAGGTTCGTAGCCAGCCGTGTGTGACAGCCGCCGACATGACCGGATACTCCCGTAGCACCGCCTTCGTGGCTGCCACGTTATCATTGGTATGTGCCGGTTGAGTTGTCGTTCGTTCACACAGCCGTGAGCATGGAGCGGATTTGTGTGGCGTCATTCGCTGTCAGGTCACTGATTCCTCACACGATTGTGGTGGCCTCTTCCTTTGCATCTCAAGCAATGACATCACGAAGTCACGTTCCAGGATCATTGCGACTACCGCGAATACACATCCTCCGGCCAGCGCTTCCATGACCATGCTCACAAGGGCGCCTTCCCCCTGCAATCCTATTCGTACAAGCAGAGCGGCGACAACAGCAGCCCCAGCAGCTATACATGGCCCCAGCAAAGCTCTCGATAGCTCAGCGCTGGAAGCTCCCGAGATGAGGGCGGCACGCCGAGTCAGCCATGCGGACGCCAGAAGAGATGCGGTCGCTATGCCAACGGCGACACCAGCCGAACCACACACGATGGCTGCGGGAACTACACACAACGCCAATACCGCGCATTCCACCATGTAACACACAAGTAGCGCTTTTGTTTGCCCGACCGCCTTGCAGACCTCACCAGCAGGACTAGCCAGTCCACGAAACAGAAAGGCCATCGGTAAGATCCAGAAGAATACAACTGCATGGTCCCATTTCGATCCATATAGGAAGGTCAGTGCGGGCTGGGCGAACCAGGCAACAGCCAGTGTGGTCGGAACACCCACGATGGCAATGGCCTTTATGGACTTGATAAGCAGGTCGCGAACGGCAGCAGGATCATCACGCCTATCTGCAATCGAGGGAAATAGCACACGCCCCAAAACAGTGGAGAACTCCTTCGCCGGCAGGGTGGCTACGCGATTGGCCAGCGAAAACCCGCCAAGCACGCCCTGCCCGAACATCCGTGCTACCACAGTAGGGCCAATCTGTTTCATGAGCGCCCCGATCATACCAGCACCCAATAGGTGCTTGGCGTATCTGAAGATCTCCCGTCCAAGGTCTGGCTTGTACTGCAGGCGAGGTCTGTATCCGCACAGTGCGAACAGCAGCCCCACCTCCACGATGCTGCCCAACACCGGGCGCACAACCAGGCTGTATGCGCCGGCGCCGAGTAGGGCGGCACTGATTGATGCAATACAGATGACCACAGACGCCACAGTCAAAGGAACGCTCAGCGCCTTGAATCGTTGCTCCTTCTGCATTATGGCGGCGGGCACTTTGCCCAGGCTTGCTATCGGCAGGCTTGTAGCAGCCAGAATCACAATCCAGGTTATGTTCCCTATATCCAGCAAGGTGCCGAGAAACGGGGCGATGCAGCAGGCGAGGAGGAACATTGCAGTACCAAGCGCGAGATTCATGGTAAATGCCGTGTGGCATGCCTCCTCGATGCGTTCACGTCTGTAGATCAGCTCCTTGCTGATGCCGAAGTCGTAGAACAGATCAAGAATGCTCACGATGATCATCGCGCCGGCCATCAATCCGAAATCATTGGGCGATAGTAGATGCGCAAGGACAAGGGTCGTCACCAGGCCAACGCCCCGGTAGCTATAACGACAGACAGCCACCCAGAAGACCCCTGTTCGCACTCGTATCATGACCGCGCGACCTCCAGTATCTGTTCGCCAATATCGTCTGCTAGTCCCTGCCTCACGAACGGTGAATGCTCGAGCGTGTGTCGGCCTAGGGTCCCCATACGGCCCCGAAGGTCCGGATCGTTATACAGTGTTATCAGAGCCTCTGCTACGGTGGCTGGCTTTGCGTTTCCAACGACAAGGGCACTCTTGTCTCTTACCACCATTTCATCGATCGCCGCCAACTCCGTTGCAACCACCGGCAAGCTGGCAGCCATATACTCCAGGATGACGTTGGCCAGACCTTCGTTGTTCGACAGAAGCATGCCGATGTGACTATCGCGGAGAAGCACAGGAACATCCGCCCGCGACCCGAGCATTAGCACATCATCCACGAGTCCATTGGCCCGTATGTACGTGTCAATGGCTGGCCGGTCTCTCCCTTCACCAATCAGCACTAATCGAAGCTTCGGACACACCTCCCTTGCAATGTGAAAGGCCTTGACTGCCACGAGAGACCGTTTGTTGGGGTTTAACGTGCCGACTTGTGTAACGTAGGTATATCCCGGCGGGAGCGATGCGCTGTCGCCAGTGTCCAGTACTTGGTCAAAGGTGTCGAGAGGCATTGTGTTGTACACAACACGTATGGACTCCTCCGCCAGGCCTTCTGTCATGTAGTGCTTCTTGCCGGCCTTGCTCAGCGCTATGAACCGGTGGATCCATGGAAGGCCCTTGCGATCGGGAACAGATAGCGGTCGGGTTGCACGCAGGTGACAGAGGACGGGAATACCCAATCGTCTGGCAACGCGGAGAACGGGAAGGTGCTGCGCCGGTAGGTTGTTTATGTGTATTACATCCGGACGATGGCGTCGTAGGACATAGGCAGCAAGCATGTGGTATTGAAGTGCAAACGGAGTAGGTAGGAAGACGCGCCCAACGCGTTTCATCATATCGGGTACTCCCGCAGGAGCGATGGGGATCTTGTACCTGCAAAAGAGGCCGTCCATGCGGAACAGCGGTGCAGCCATCTGGTCCCGATAGTAAGAAATCAACCCGGGCGTCAGGTGGGAGCGATCCAGATCACGAATCAGGCGGTAGAGCTGACGTACTGATCCGCCCCGTTGGCCACACGCGCAGAACAGAACACGAATAGGGCGCCCCGCACGGGGAAGTCCGGCGATCATGTGTGCACCGCCAATGGCAGACGCGGCTCGAAGGTAGCATGGCACAGGTTAGCGCGAGCCACAGCCTGCTCAGTGTGATAAATGACGTGAGCCCGGAGGCCCAATGCAAGGAAACACCATATAAGAAACGTGCGGTCTGTGAAGTACAGCGATTTGCCTGAGAGCCCCGTGACCAGATAGGCCACCATAGCCGTCACTGCAATTGCTCCTACAGTACGGAGGACCGGGTCGGGAGCTCTGCTGGCCATAAGCGATGCCCATAATAGTGCGAACATCAAAGTCATCACCACAGTAAGGGACATCAGTCCACCGTCCAGCAACATCTCGAGATAGGCATTGTGCGGGTGCGTGGGACAGTTGCCTTCGCTTTCAACGACGTGGCTTGCCAGTGGTTCATGCATTATTCCTAAACGCCCATATCCTATAAGAGGCGATTCCGCAATCCCGTCAATTACGGGTGGCCACAAGGCGGTTGTCCGTCCGGCTGTTATCGTATCCCAGTCGCTTGTGGCCTGCCCGGAAACGTCCGTAACACCCACGCCCATCATGATACGCGAAGACACGCTGGGAACGGCGAAGAACACAGCCATTGCGCCGACCGGTATCCAGATAAGCAAAGCACGCCAGCACACCACGCCACAGACTATTCCAGCAGCCACAAGAGCGATGAAACCACCGCGCGACTTGCACATCATTATGGCCGTAAGCAAAGCCAAAGCTGCAACCGAGCAACACACGCGAATCCGCTTGTCTCTCCAGCATCGCGCAGCCAACAAAGCCGCCCAAAAGCCCACAACGAGCAACAAAGCCAAGTCGTTGGCGTGCATGCCGGCTTGTTCAGCCAGATTGCGCCGGTGACGCATAAAGCCTTCACTCGACCACAGGTTGGACACGGGCACGTTACGCAGCACTATCAGAACGTAGCCCATCATCGTCGTGATAAGCGCAAGCACGCCGGCGATAAGCCACTTGCGATCCCGTACACCGTAATACAGAAGCAGAGGCAGAATCATGAACTTCATGGGATCAAACATGTAGTTGATAAGGAACTCGGAACCCGACCACGATATGACGTCGTTCGTGCCGTTATTGGTGGTCAAAGCTCCAAGATCGAGCAGCGTGCGCGCGTCAGCCACAAACATGACGCACAAATATGCTAGGAACAGACCCACGAAAAGTGCTGGCGCATCCCAGCGATGACGTTGCTCCAGCGGGCGTATGAGAAACAAGACAATGACGCCGCCCAGCAGGAGATTCCACAGGCTAAGACCCGAGACGCCGAATATCGCCCTGGGCATGTCAGGATGGCCGTTGAACGCCCCGATGACTATGCAACCAAAAAGCGCGACAAGCCAGCGTCGCCGGGAGTAAACCAGCAGCCAGACAATCAGTACGGCAAGTATGTACTTACGCATGGGCGGAACACTCCGGAAGCGCTCGGCAGTGCTGGTCTCGTGAACCGGCGGGCAACAGGCAGAGCTGGTGGCTAAGCTGCAGCACTATCGTGTCTAGGTTATGGTGCTTCTCCACATAGCGAGCACAGTTGCAGGAGCATGCGTCCCACAAGGCAGAATCGGTCGTGAGGGCTGTGAGCGCTCCTCTCAAATCGTTACGAGTATGGGCTACGCGTCCGAGAGTATGCGTGCCGACGAGTCCATCGGGGTCAACCGTAGTAACGACGGGTGTTCCGCAGCACCAAGCTTCAAGAAAGGTATTCGGAAACCCTTCGGAGACGGACGTACAGAGAAGGACGGCGGCACGGCCGTAGTAATGTTCCATGTGTGTGGGCGGCACATAGTCGACCATCGAGACATTAGATAGTTCGGATGCCTGTCGGATTAGCGAGGATGCATAGCTCGACGGGCGGTTGGCTGTTCCGACGACGGTGAACGTCTGCTCAGGCGTGCTGCGTGCGGCTTCGAGACACCATTCGAGGCGTTTGATCTTATCGAGACGTCCGACCCAAAGCACGCCCGATCGCTCGTTGCGGTTCGGCGTAGCAGGATGCTTCATCTCGAATTGCGGAGGTGAGCAATTGCGATGGACCGTGCTGTCAAGTGAGTAACACTCATCAAGCAGGGACTGCTGTTGTTGCGTCTGGACCAGTATCAGATCAGCATTGGACATGCCATATCGAAAGAGAGCCTTCTCACGCCAAGGCGGGTTTGTCGGCGGATTCGGAAGCAGCATGTGATGACCTGCCACCGCAAAGACGAACTTCCTTCGATGACGACGGCACCAGTTAGCTACCAACCCGGTTTCGGTTTCAGCTCCGCGCTGATAATAGACGTCCGCGTTAGCAGCACGCATCGCCGCCCACAGCCGCATGAGACGAGGATGTAAGAAACGCAGGCCTCGAACGCCTGCTTCAGGCCTGTATGACTTATATACATGGATTCCGTCGATTAGCTGGCCATCTTCCTGGCCATGGTCGTGGACGACGAAGCTGACCCGGTGGCCAAGCTCGACCAGACCGCGTGCCAGAAGGACCTGCTGTGTTTCGGCGCCCCCAATGTGTTTCATGCCGGTGGAGCGCGCAAGCACGTTGTAAGCCCGCTGAGCGACGAAGCAGATTGTCGGTTTGGCTGTTGTCACCGGTTCGATCTCACACCCATGCATCTGCTGTGACAGTCTGTATCGAGCCCTTGGGGAACACCGGCCGGCGCTCGAGTCTGCGAGGCATACTCGTCCGTCGCCTCCGACTGCCCATCACCGGTTATTGAAGGACGGACACCTTCAGGCGGCGTAAGCCAACCGGCGGGCCTATCGGGAATCGTCTTGTTTTCGGAGGGCATCTCGCCGGGCTGGCGGAACCGAATGATCCTGGCGGGCACGCCTGCTACGACGGCATCTTGCGGTAGAGACTTGGTAACCACGCAGGCTGCCCCGACAGTGACGTTGTCCTCGATGGTGACTTTTCCGATGATCGTCGCTCCGGTACCGGCGTAGAAGTTCGCCCCGATAGTGGCTCCTCTTCTGTTTTTCATCGTCACGATGCTCACGTTGTGGTACAGCAGGCATCCCTCGCCTATTTCGACTCCCTTGGCGATTACCACACCTCCGAAGTGCAGAATGGCAAGACCCGGTCCTATCCTGGTCTGCGGCAGCACCTGCACACCCGAGTAGATCCGGATCAGCGGCAAGAACAGAAGATACACAAGCTGGAGCAACTGCCTCACTATAGGAACACGTAGATGCCAGGCTGCGAAACCCAACCGATACCAGACAACAGCCGCCGCCGCCGGATGCGTGAAGAGAATTCGAAGTAACACCCGCCAGACCGGTGCCCCGTTACAGGAGAACCGGCTGTAGTGCTGCAAATCGGCTCGAACGTTGCCAAACACGGTGTTCCCTCAGGTGCTTTCGATCATCCGTTTACGGTCACTGTCTGGTCGACCATTTGAGGTTCGTTCGTAACAAGGGACTCCGCGATTGCGAATGTCGCGAGCGTTGTGCTGACAGCCTCCTGGAGCGACAGCGGCCACTCGGTTCCCTGCTGGACTGCCTGGGCGAACGCGGCGAGTTCTGGATAGTGTCCTTTGCCAGTGCCCGCCGGTCCCACCTTATCTGTCTTGCCGCCTGCGATCAGCTTGGCTACGTGCCAGTTTTCGATGACGGCTGCTTTGCCTTGCCCGAAGACCTCGATTCTTTCCTTTTCGAAGTTTGGGTCACCGTTGGCTACGTACATCAACGTCGCAATCGACCCGTCTTCCATCTTCAGCGTGACGACGCAGTTGTCATTTTGTCGACCTTGGACGTTGCCGCCGACCATTTCAGCGAATACCCGGACCGACTGCGAGCCGCAGATGAACTGGATCAGATCAACAAAGTGGCATCCTTCGCTGATGATCCGCCATCCGCCTTCCTCAGGGTCTTGATACCACGAATCGGCCTTGAGCTCTCCGGCGTTGACCCTGCAGTTGATCTCGATGGGGCTTGAGTGTCCGGAGAAAAAATCTCGGATTGCGATGCTCATCGGACTGAAGCGACGGTTGAAACCCGGCATGACCATCCTGCCGCTTTGGGCCTGGGCTTCGATCACCTCGTCGAGTTGGTCGCGGGTCAGCGCGAGTGGCTTCTCGACCAGCACGTCCTTCCCGGCACGGAGAGCTTGGGCGGTGAACCGGGCATGGGTGTCGTGGTGGGTGGCGATGACCACCGCGTCGATCTTGTCGTCGTCGAGCAGCTGCTCATAATCGCTGGTGCAGTAGTTGAATCCGTGTCGTCTTGCGGCACTTTTGGCTGACAATCCGCCGGCGGAACAGATGCCCGACAGATCAACTTCCGGATTGCGCTTCAGGGCGGGTATGAGCGTTCCGGTAGCGAAGTTGCCCGCTCCGACCATACCTATTGCAACTCGCTCTTTTGTCGCTCGCCCGTTTTTCGACTCGGCAGGCAGGACGATTCGACGTTGTGGCGAAGCATCTGGCGGGTACTCGAAGAGCAGACCGGCGGCGTGCTTTCCGGGCGAGTCGTACAGTTGCCGGTAGGCCTCGGGCGCTTCGGCGAACTTGAAGGTCTCGGGCTTGAGCAAGCCCGGACGGACCTGCCCGCCGCTGATGAGGTCCAGGAAGGAGGACAGGTTGCGACGCTCGGTCCAGCGGACGTAACCGATTGGGTAGTCGATTCCCTTACGTTCGAAGTTCGGGTCGTGTCTGCCAGGCCCGTAGGAGCGCGACATGAGCACCGAGATTTCCTTGTCGTAGTAGGTCTGCCAGTCGGCTTCTACCGGGACCATCCCGACAATGACCACCTTACCCCGATCACGGACAACGCGGCCGGACAGCTCCATCGGGTCGGCGCTCTTGGTGCTGGCGGCGATGTATGAAACGTCGGGCCCCACACCGCCGGTAGCCTGGCGGATGGTGTCTTCCAGGGATGGGTCGTCGCGTGAGAGGGCGATCTGCGCCCCGCAAAGTCGGGCTAGGTCCAGCTTCGATTCATCCAGATCAACACCTATCACCCGGCAACCAGCCGCTCTTAGAATCTGAACAGCCAGCAGTCCCACCAGACCCAGTCCGATCACCAGAACGTTGTCACCGACGGTCACACCGGTCTGACGCACCCCGTTCATGGCAATCGCACCGACCGTGGAGAAGGCTGCGTCCTTCAGATCGACATCGTCAGGCACGGCAGCGCACAGGTTGCGGGGTACGGAAACGAACTCGGCGTGACAGGCGACTCCCTCACCGGCGCACGCGACTCGATCACCGACCGAAAACTCGTCAAGCCCGGCTCCGACTTCCTCGACGATACCGGCCAAGCTGTAACCCAGCGGCGTCAGAGAGTCGAGCCGTTCGCGTACTTTGTTGTAGGTCTCCTTGAGGCCTACTTGCTTCACGGTTTGCAGGACCTGGCGGACCTTGTCCGGTCTGGCCTTTGCCATCTGCACGACGTTCATTCGTGCCTGGGTCACCTTCATCCGTTCAGTGCCGGAGCTGACCAGCGAACAGACCGTCCGCACCAGCACGCCGCCCGGTTTGCAGACCGGAACCGGCACGTCGACAATGGAGAGTTCACCGCTGTTGTAGTTTTGAACAACCTGTTTCATATCTCTATATCCACCTATTCAAGAATCTCGCTCCAACGCGACGGTCCGAGACTGTCTTTCTCGCCCATACGGGTACCGGTGTCACCGTGTCATTCCCACGACCGGCAGGGCAATCTCCTCTCGAGGCTGGTCCACATGCTGATCGATGAGTTTCAGCTTCCCCGCCTTGGTTACCGGGAGGTTGTCGACAATCTTCACTGTCAGTTCGACTTCTCCGGCAAGTCTAGTCACCATCGCCTCGCGGATGGCTTCAAGATCCTCTTGTGTAATCTCACGCAGCGGCAGCACGCGTAAGACAGCCTCTCCCGGCGTGTCCTGATAGAATTGGTACTGCCTTACGTTCTTGAACGTATCGTCATGCAGGTTCAAAGCTGTCAGTGAGATCGAGGTACCGTCGGCACCGACCAGCCCACCCTGAGGCCAGCGCCCCTGGACGTTTTTGATAATCATGTGCTGACGCCCGCAAGCTTCGCACCTGTCGCCAACGTACTCAGCATGGTCACCGGTTCGGTATCTGACGAAAGGCACTACTTTGTTGATAAAGCCCGTACCAACGATTTCCCCTACCTCTCCCGGTGTTGTGATCGGGTTGTCGTCGGCGTCGAGAAGTTCACAGTAGCCGTACGTCGGGAAGACGTGGTAGTCTTCGGATCTCTCACATTCCGCCCCGAGGACGAGCTTCTCAGAGTGGCCATACCACGAGTAGTAACGCCGGTTGAAAACATCGCTCACGAAGGCTCGTTGATCGGGGAAGACAGTCTCGGAACCCGCCAAGATCCCGAGGATGTTGTCGGGCACTTCGCACCCGGTGCTTTCCAGATACCTTGCCAACACCATCGCAGATGACGGATACACGTGCAGGAAACACTGGCCGATGGTGCGAAGATGCTCGAAGTAAAACGCCAGATTGTCCGGCGTCATCGAGAAGTTGTTGTAATAGCACCGGCGCAGGACCGAATCGTATTCGTATCGCCCGCCTTCGGGAGGGACATGGCCTCTAAAGACGGCCAGCTTCATGCCGAAGTCGTAACCCACACGCTTGAAACCCGAGACGAGGTATGCGTATTCGATCGAGGATCGCCCGCTCCCGATGTAAAACTGTAGAGGCGTTCCGCTCGAACCGCCCGTCGATGTGTAATCCACGTCCGGTGAATCGACCGCTGTGGCGCACATCTCGTCGAGATGCTCGCGCAGAATGTTCTTGTCAATCAGCGGCAAACGGCGCATGTCCTCGAGACGCTTGAGGTCTCCGGGAACGAACCCGACCTCGTCGAACGAGCGGCTATAGTAAGCGGTATTGTGGTAAGCAAGATCGAGCGTTCGGCGAAGCTGCTCCAACTGGTACTGCCGTGCCTGCTCGCCTGACCACCACTGGGCTTGCTCGACGAACGCCAACGTTCTGCGAAACGCACCACCGAGCAGGTAGGGTTGAGGAACAAGGTCCAACACCACACCGGCAATCTTGCGCAGCGAGGGTGGAGCATTCTCCCACAGATTCTTCCTGGAAAAGGCGCGTTTCACAGTCCGTGCATCCTTGAATGACGATTATCCGTCTGGCGCTCCGAAACCGGTCCACCGGCAAGTGCTACCCTCGTAAGTTGCTTCGCCGTCAATTCAGCCGCGAAGAAGCACTACTTGCCGGCTCGGACATCTCCAACTCTCCCGGTTCGCTTGCCGCGACTGTCTCCTCTTTAACATCTTCTCCTGCGAGGCGTGGAGCATGTTCGTCGAGAGGCTTTGCAGGAACTCCCACAACAGTGCCACCCGGCGGCACGTCCTTGACGACTACTGCATTGGCGCCGACCTTCGCACCTCGCCCTATCGTGATCGGGCCCAGCAAGACGGCACCCGCACCGATCACCGCACCAGCCTCTATGTGTGGGTGCCTTCTTCCTGCGGCATTCGACTGCGTCGCACCCAACACAACGTGAGGCATGAGAACGACGCCATCATCGACAATCGACGTGGCGCCGATCACCACTCCGATGGTGTGCGGAATCACAGCCTCGGGCGACACCCGCGCGTCCAGGTCGATGTCCACGCCGGTCACCAGGCGGTTCGCCATCTGGGTCGCACACGCCAGCGGGCCCATGCGATGGATTGCGAACCACCGCCCCAAAGCGTGGAGCTTCAGGCACATCCTGGCCGTTGATCCCACATGAATGCCCGAGCCATCGCTGCGGTTTCGTCCCGCGCGTTCCTGAGATGGCTTACGTCTGTCACCCGCCTGTCGCATGACGGGTGCCGACACGCCGGTGAGGTACCGGTCCCAGCGACGGGCTATGGCATCGACGCTGTGGCGCTCCACAATACGCCGCCTCGCCATCCGCGACATTCGACCCAAGGTCTCTTCGTCGTCGAGCAGGTCGCAAATCACGCGCGCGTCCCGGGCGGGATCGTCACCGCCAAGGAAGACGCCCGTTTTTCCTTCCTCGACGGCGTCACCGAGGTCGCCCACGTTGGTGACAGCGGCCGGCAGACCGGTGGCCATTGCCTCCAACATCGCGATCGACATACCCTCCGAGGGCGACGTCAGCACGAAGACCCGAACACAACGCAGCGCCTGCGCCACGTCGTTTCGCCGGCCTTGAAACTCGACGTTCCTGGCGATCCCCAGTTGAACCGCCTGCTGCAGAAGGGTGGACCGGAGCGGACCGTCTCCCACAATGGCAACACGAATGTCTGGCTTCGAATCACGGATCTCGGCGACGACCGCCAAGAGATGTTCGATGCCCTTGTTGTCGGTTAGGCGCGAGACGCAAACCAGATCGAACTCAGCCGGTTGACCGCCGGGTCTGTAGAATTCTGTGTCGATGCCGCCGGTAATAATCAGGCTGTCGCGCCCAAGCCGACGTCGACGTACGAAGTCGCGTGCTTCCTGCCCACGAACGACAACCAGATCGAACTGCCGGACCGCGGCAAACACGAGCTTCTCCAGCGTGGGAGACTCTCTCCCAAGCCGGCGCAGCAGGACGTTCTCGCTACCAGCCCCGCCACCTATGATCTGGATCGGGCCTCCGGTCATCTGGTAAGCGCAGCGAGCACCGATCAGGCTGGCTGCCACCAGGCAGACAACCGAATTGGGCATGATGTGATAGCCCATCAGCAGGTCGGGCCGTTTGCGCAACGCCGTCAGAAAAACCGTTACAATGCGCGAAACCGATCGTCCCACAATCCGCCGCATCCACCCCGGCGGACATATGTACTCCACCTTGTCGACATCAAACCACGGCTCATCGACGACAAGGTAGATACGCTCGATGGATGTTGCGGCAGCGAGTGGGACAAGATGAGATCGAATCCAGCCTTCGTTGTAGAATGTGCCGGTAAGTAAGACGTGCTGCTTGCCTGCGGGGCGATGGACAGACCGCAACCCAACGGCGCGTCTAACCGCGCGGACTGTATGCACAACAGCGAGTGCTCCTGCGAAGATCAGGGAAACACTCACCTGCGCCGTAATCGATCCGAATCGTCCAGCCATTACCAACACACACAAGCTAGAGGAAAGTCCCCCGCTTTGAGGACGACTATTACATTCTCTCAAAGCGAATGCAGAAGCCTCCGCTCGCACCACACGCTGCGCGGGCACCCGCCGATAACCACAGGCCCGCGCCCTCCAGCGAGTGGCGCGGCATCTCTGATGCATCGGCATACGGAGTCGGACGATTCACCTCGGGTGGTTAAGTCACGGTCCGGAAACCCGCAGCGAGGCTGCTTTGGTGAGATGTCAAACGTCCGGGAAATCTAACGCACGAAAGGGGATCGTCAGGAGCTTAGCGTCCTTCTCCTCGATCTGCTCGAATGGAAGTGCAGTTCCGAAAACATCCGTAATGCGACAAGCACCTTGCTTGGGTACGCGAAACGTCAGTCCGGCCAGGTCCTCAGCCTTAGGGACCGAGTGGCCTCGCGCCGGATCATCCAGAGTGCGAATGACGATATTGAGGCCTTGTTTATCCGTTTGTACTTCCCAAACAAGACGATCACGCGCCAGCAGGTAACGCAGCAAGCGGGCAGTGGTGAGCACCAGGATCTCTCCGGCGTGATACCGCCGGGCCAACCGCCGGTAGGCCTCCCTCGACGAATGGGGTAACGGCTCGTCTGGATCGACGATCTTGCCCAGATGACAGTACAGAACGCAGGCTCCACCGCGTCGCACCATCGAGGACAGGAAGGACTCAGTAATCACATCTCCGACACCGGATGCCGTGTCCGATCCGCTAACTCCTCTATAGTGAGGATTGCAGCGGACGAACTCCATACATCGCGCATCGTTGCGCAGCGAGACTTCTCGTAACACACGATTGGCGGGATGAATGTCGTACTTGCTATTGCCCAGCTTTCCCAGCATATGCTTGGCAAGCTCCTTGGCTACAGTCCGCGCCGACGCGATAGGATGGTCCGACCGCCAGACACCCTGAAACGCTCCGAGTGACGGGCGAACGTCCTGGCCGATCATCGAGGTAACGCGACCTCTGCATATGAAACGGACGCCGTGTGCCAAGGTCAGATCGGCGTGGTAGGCGTCGGCGCCGGGCAAGTCACCGCAACCGTGCATGATGTCAGCGCCGAAGTTCGTCGGCGCCTTCGAGTGGTCGACCCACACCTCGAACCTGAGGTTATGAGCTTCGAGCTCGCGCAAAGCGCGCTCGGCGTCTAAGCGGGTCTTCGCCAGATCGCCGTAGGAATGCAGCACGTCGATGTGCCCGCTGTGGATAAGGCGACGCAGCATCTCTCTGCCGGTGTCGTCGGTTCCCCAGTAGGAAAACTGCCCTTCCGGCATGGAGAAGTAGAGGCTGTTGCCGACCTCCAATCCCACGCCCTTCCCCATGCAGGTTTCTTCGGTAGTGTTGAGAAACTTTGTCGTCTCCCAGTAGACTCGTCGATCAGGCGTCAAATCCAGGTCGCTGCAAACAGAGAGCATGGCACGATAGGGGTAAGGACACGGCAACAGGCTTACCGGGGTAGATGTTGCTTGTTCGGCTGTTCCCCATTCCGCTCCCTGTCCGCCTTCCACGGGATTCGCACTGGCGTGGATACGGTTCCGGTCCTTCCTGGCGAGCACCTCGCGGTAGACAGCCAATGTCTTGCGTGCCAGGGATGAAAGAGAGAACTCCGACTCAGCCCACGATCGGGCAGCTGAGCCCATCGCTTCCAGCCGGGTCGGGTTTTCTAGCATCTCCACGAGTCGGTCAGCCATGGTCTTGTCGTCATCGAAAGCGACGACGAAGCCCACACGCCCGTCGGGTATGATGATCGCATTGTCAGCCGCCTGGGTCGCCACGACCGGAACACCGCAAGCCATCGATTCCAGCAGAACGTTTGGTGTCCCCTCGCGATATGATGTCAAGACTGTGACATCAGCGCTGTTGCACACGTCAATCACATCGTCACGGTTGCCGATGGCCAAGACAGCCCGGGAGATTCCCATTGACTCGACAGCCTCCAGCATCTCCCGGTGATAGAGACCCGACGACTGCAACCCCTGGTGCAAAGCCCCGCCGACACACAGGAACCGGGCCTCGGGCAGCTTCTCCAGAACACGTTGGACAACCCTGAAAAGCATCAGGTGATTCTTCTGCTTCTTGAAGCTCGCGAACATAGCCACAACTGGCGCGCCAGGTGTGATTCCCAACTCCTCGCGAACCCGGCTGACCGCTTGGGGCTTGAACTTGTCGGTGTCGACGCCGTTGTGTACAGCGAAGACCCGCTCCGAAGCGATGCCCAGAGTCCTTTCCTGAAAACGCTTGCCGGCGTGCGAGTTGGCAATGATAGCGTCGAACAGTCGACCGGTGGCTCTTAGACATATTGAGTGAAGACGCCTGCGGACGTAGTCGGTGTTACGCTCCGAACCTATGACCGCTACCTTGCGGTTGAGAATGCTCGCAGCCCGGCCAGCCATCTCCGCGTCGAACAGGAACGTGTGAACGATATCGGTATCGAGAGCGGTAAGGAGTTTCGCCAGGCGAGGCACTACGGTCACGTCGAACTTATGTCGCTTGGCAACGATGTGGAGAAGCCGATCGGCGTCGTTTAGCTCCCGCGACAGGGGAACGTAATCCGACAGGCAGCATACGTGGGCGTCGTGTCCTGACGCGTTGAGATTGTTTGCAAGCTCGACCACCTGCCGCTGCGCGCCACCGTACTCCAGGTTGCTGATCAACAGAACCACGCTGACGGGATTGGTCGGCACCTCAATCGGCGCGGGTCCGCTTGCGTTGTTCTTCCGAGCAACGCTCGCGCAAGCACCCTCTTGTTGGTCCAGTGCGAGTTTCATCACTAGTGCTCCGTCATACGTAAAACGACGGGTAGCCGACATTCAACCGAGTAGGGTCCGCTGTGCGGACTGCTTGATTTATCGTGGTGCCCCAAATGGTCCGCACAGCGGACCCTACGAAACTCAAACCGTCCATCGGACGCGATTAGTCCTCTGATTCATGTCCCCAACGGCTAAAGCCATGGGCCACCCATCACAATCTCGGTTGCGACAAAGTATCAGTGGTAGACTCCTCGAACCGGCCGCCGACAGAATCGAACGCAGTCTGTCAAGCGGGGCTCTGGGATGTTCGCATCGGTCGAAGCCGCCCGATGGCGTCGGCTCCGAGCATCCAGACGAACAGCGTGTTGGTGATCAGATAACGGCGCCACATCCGGCGAGGCTCCTGCAGGACGCGATAGAGCCACTCCATACCCATCCGCTGCCACCGCTCAGGGGCACGTTTTACCTTCCCAGCCATCACGTCGAAGGCTCCGCCCACACCATGACACACCGGCACGTCCATCTCGCGAGCCCATCGCCCCAGGAACTGCTCCTTCTTGGGCGGGCTCATAGCCACAAAGAGAATGTCAGCCTTTGACGCGCGTATGTCGGCGACGATCTCGCCTTCCTCCTCCGGTTTGAAGTAGCCGTTGCGAGACCCGGCCAGCACAACGCCCGGGTAGCATTCTCCGATCTTGCGTGTGACGGTAGTGAGAACATCCTGTGTGGCGCCAAGGCAATAGACGCGATAGCCTCGCTTGTCACCACGCCTTAGCATCTCGAACATCAGGTCGATTCCGGGAACGCGTCCGGGCAGAGACCGACCAAGCAGCCGACATCCCCACACGACAGCCATCCCATCCGCCAGGATCAAATCGCTCTCCAGGACCGAATCACGGAGCAGCTCATCGCGCCGCATGTTGACCAGCTTGGCAGCGTTTACAACGCCGATAAGCAGTTGGCTTCGATGTTCGATCGCACTGTCAACCTGTGCCAGCACCTCATCCATCCTCAATGCATGGATCGGCACGTGAAACAGTCGTCGCGTCGGCAGATTCGTATACGTTCCGTTGTTGTTCACGACACCCTCCGCGTATTCCTGTTGAAAGCTCGCCCAGACGCTGCCACTCACGGGGTATGTTCGGGTCTTGCAAAGCCGTCGGCTTCCTGCACCGTTTAGCAGAAGGGACGGGTGCCCCATGGCTTTAGCCGTGGGGGACTGACCGGACGTATTGGGACTTCCTTCGGTCGTGCCATCCGTCCCCCGCCCCTGGAAGGGACGGGGCACCCGTCAAAACGGCGTTGTCGGATCGCTAGGACCAGGCTAACCGTCGGTCCGAAAAGGCGTACAACAACCACCCGAGGTGGTAAGGCCTACATTCGTAATCGACGGCGCGGGGAGGGAACATCAGATTCACCCCCGGCATTCTCAGCGGGGGACAGGCGCGGCTCGTGAGGGCTTGCAGGCCGCGGGTGAGTTTTCCGGGTTCGCGGCGGCAGACCTTTCGCCAGATCAGGTCTGCGTCGTGATCTATGAGAGAATCGCCCCGTTCGGGCGATTTTATCAGCCACTCCAGGCTCTTGCGCACAGCCGGACCGGCCTCCTTGTTGTTGGCGTCTTGCAGCGCAAAAAGGGCCATCGGTGCCATCGAATCCTGGTGGACCGAATAAACCGGATAAGGTTCGATAACCTCTCCGGTCCGAACATCGTAGTGCCACCACCACTGCCCCTCCGTACCCTGTAATTGGAGCATGGCTTCTGCGCTACGATTGGCTGCATCAAGCGAGTCGTCGGCTCCTGTTGCGATGTGGTGGTTCGACAGCGCGTGCACGGGATAGACCCAGTCGGCAAAACAGGTCACATGGTCTCGCCATGGAGCCGGAGCCGAATTCGCAGGCCAATGGGGGAACAGGCCCGATGTCGCATTGAATGAATCAAGCAGTCGCCGGGCGAGCCCGTCGTATAGTTCTCGCTGGGCGGACATGTTCGGTGTCACGGTCAGCGCCGACAGCGCCCAGGCGATTTCCACGGTAGGATGTGCCCGGCGCAAGGGATCCAGCTCGATCAATCGCTGAAGTGCCCGGTCCGCCGCTTCATGTTTCAGGGCGACCGAAGCCCACAGTGTCAAAGCCACGTCACCCAGGTTGTCAACCCTGTCAACATCCGAGAGAAGCCGCCTGCATACTGTGTCGCACGATTCGCCTCCAAGAACGTCCGTCTCCCGGATGGACTGCTGGGCGGCCAGCCCGATCAGCACGATGGCTGTGTACCGCCGGCTTACCCCTTCCGGAATGTCTCCGTCGGGTCCTCGGCGCACCGTGAAGCAGAACATCCGCTCGTCTGCAACGTACATCCGGGCGAGCGCTCGAAACGACAAAGCGCGCATCTCGTCGACCACCGTACGTAGCGGCGTCGGGGCGTCGAACAGTTGTTCAGCAGTTTCTACAATCACGGCGTCACTACCGGTGGGAAGAAGGCGTTCTGCAACCCGAACCGAAGCGCGTCGTTGACGGAGTTGCTGAACAGGCTATTCGAGTCGCTACTCTGGTTGAGAGCCCGCCGCGTGTTCTCGAACTGGATCGGGTCATACGTCACGCTGACACCGGCCCGGAAGAAGAATGTGCGGTTACAGAAGTCCTGGAACTTCGTGGCGTTGGTCTCGGGTACCCAGAGTATATCGCCGGAAGCCAACATGAAGTTCTCATCCTCGCCGTCGGCTAGCCGTTCGAGGTCCAGCTTGACGCGTACGTCGCGGTCGTCGCTCATACGACGAATCAACAACCCGTTTTTCGGGTGGATGTCGGTGCGCAAACCGCCGGCTGACGCCAACGCCTGCAAGAAGGATACCTCGATACCCGGCGGGTAGCTCTGCGGCGCTGGAGCATTGACCAGTCCGCCGACAAAGATCGTATTGGGGAACGCAGACTCGACCGCAATGATGTCTCCGCTTTCCAGCGGATCAAGCGCCAAAGCAGCCTCCAGCTCCACGGGGTTAGTAAGGTTGACCACCACCGTCTCGTCGCCGCGCCGAATTCGCTTCAGACCGACCATCCCGGAGGCTTCGCTTGATACGCCCCCGGCGCTGAGAACCGCGTACAGCAGGTTTCGCTGGTGGCGGGGTAGCATCACCATGCCCGGCGCCGCCACGGCTCCATGCACGATGACGTGGGTTGTGTCGTATTCCTCGACAACCACCCTAGCCACCAGGTCTCGAACGACGGATGGTACGAAAGCGTCGCGAACGGTGTTTTCAATCTCCTCCAGTGTCTTTCCCTCCACCATGATGTCGCCGGCGAGCGGCAACGTGATCGCGCCGTCGCTGTGAACCAGGGCGCTAACCGGCGAGACAACAGCCACGTCCAGCCCGCTTAGCGTCACCGACAGGACATCGCCCGGACCAGCCCTGTAGGGCCCCAGGTTTCGGTCTACACGCGCCTTTGTAGCTCGGGGACTGGCGGGAGCCGGTTGGGAATCCGGCGGAGCATCCTCTCGCTGCAAAGCCATGAACTCATCGAAGCTGATCGTCGGGACGGTGTGAACACATCCGCCGCACAAAACCGCTCCGATGACCAACGTGGCCACCAGACGGCCCAGGAACTGATGAGGGATCGATCCGAGATGCTCTTTGTTGTTTCTCATTGTCTCGCCTTCGATGTGCTCCGATGGAGGCCGGTATCGTCTGGATATGGCTCTCCCTCGGGCAAGGATACCAACGCCGCCCGAGTTTCGGGCAGCGAGAAGGTGCGTCCGGGACGCACCCTACGCGGCTACGTACAGCCAGATTCGGACGGTGATTTATCGGTACTGTGATTGCGGAAGCTGAGTTATGGTCCGAGAAAGTGGAGTGTCGTCCGATAAGACGACTTCGCGCGGGTCGCTGGCGGCTTGCTCTCTTCGGGTCAGCTCGGATTGCCGGCTACGACTGTGGAGGGCGGTCCGGCGGTGAGAGGGGTGTGGCGTCGAGACAGATGTGTTCTAAGGGATGTTGCCTTGATGATCCAATGCTCGGGGGCGCCAAGGCGACCTCCCAGCGTGAAGAGCGTGGCGAGCACGATCTTCAGGTCTACCAGCAAGGAAGCGTTGATGACGTACCTTGTGTCGTAGGCGATCCACTGATGGAAGTCGCCCTGCGAACGGTTGTGGCGGCAGACCTGCCACAAACCGGTGATTCCCGGCCGCACCGAAAGCCTGGCACGACGCCACGGGATGCAGATCTGGTTCTCCCGAAACGGCGAAGGTCTTGGTCCCACGACGCTCATCTGCCCCAGCAAGACGTTGATGAGCTGCGGTATCTCGTCCAGATTGGTGGCCCGAAGCCAGGCTCCGATTCGAGTGATACGCGGGTCGGAGTCGAGCTTGAACTGCGGACCGTCCACCAGATTCGTATCGTACATTTCGCGCTGTTTCCGGTGGGCGTCGGCACACATCGTCCGGAACTTCCAGCACTTGAATACCTGTCCGCCCTTGCCCTCGCGCTCATGCCCAAACAGAACGGGACCGGAAGAGTCGAGCTTGATCAGGATAGCCACCACCACCATTACCGGGGACAGCACCACCAAACCAGCCGCAGCCACCACGGTGTCTATGACCAGTTTCGTCCGGCGATACCACCGGCGCGACACAGAAGTTTCCGGCGTGGGGCGACCCTCCTCCTGGAGATCGTTCCCCTCCCGGGGGTGGAATGGCGAAGTGGGCAAAGGGCCGGAGTCAGGTAGACGCTCCTTCTTGCAATCCTGGCTTTGCGCTCCGCCTACCACTCGGTGGCGGACCGAGGCATCTTCCGCCACGGTGGCGTCAGCTGCGACGACGGATTGCAGGACCTCAGCCCCATCAAGAACCGAAGCTCCGGTCCCTAGCACGGCGGGGCCTATGATGGTTACATCCTGTCCGACGGTGGCACCGTTCTGGATCAACACGGGACCCACGATCCGGGCTGACGGATGGATGTCGCTGCCGGGTCCGACGAGAACTTCAGACGCCATAGAAGTGCAGCCACTTGGCACCGGACCGGTTACAGTCCTGATCACATGGCGCTCCGCGAGGGCCAGCAGGTTTCGTTCGATGCTCAGGTCGGCGATGCCGCTGCACAGCGGAACGTCCTGACTGAGCATTCCCCTGTCCACGAGTGTACTCCGCAAGCCTGCCAGCGATGAGAATGAGAGATTCTCAGCCGCCGAGACAGGTACCAGCGAGTAAGGGATGGCGCCGGTCTCGGGCCAGGTCACCCGGTCGTAGTAGCGACGAACACGCCGGACGTATCCTCGCTCGTCACACCGCACGAACTCCTGAATCCCTTCGAGGTTGGAACGCGCCGCAACCGCATGAAGAGCCCACGGGCTTCCGTTGCACTTTCGGACGATGGCCGCCAGATCAAAACCCTCCACGGGCCAGTATCGGGCGTCGAGCATCAATAGTAGATCAGCAGGCTCATACCCGTTGAGACGATCTGTAAGCTCTCCGGGCTCAAGCACATCCGCCGACCCATCCGAAGCTGTCTGGATCATCCGCCGGTATTCATCCCGCGCCCCAGCAGGCGGCAGGATGCACAATCGGTCAGCCTCCACCTCGGTGACGCGGGACGCCAGGTGGCTGAGCGTTGTTCCCATACCCAACGGCATGAGCAGCACAGACCGCGCAGACTCATCTCCGTCGAGGTACTCGGGTCGAGAATCAATGATGACTGGTAGAATCGCCACTTTGCTTAACTACCCTCCCACCTCGGCAAGCTGCTTCGACTCTCGTCCGGAAGCGCTGTAGTAGTACCCGTAGTCGCCGTGGGCGCCGTAATACCGCGAGCGAACATCGGTACCGACCAGCACAGTGCCGAGCACCTCCCCGCCGGCGGACCGTAATCTGCGCAACGAATCCATGGCGTCAGCCCGCCGGCTGTGTGAGGCACGGATGGTCAAGATAGTCCCATCTACCTGCTGGGCGAGGATCCGGGCGTCGGCGACTGGCAGAACCGGCGGGCTGTCCAGAATGACAAAGTCGTATGACTCTTTCCACTGCTCTATACGCTCGGAGAACTCCCTGTCAGCCATCAATTCCACATCGCCCGCTGAGTGAAAACCGCCGGCGGTGATGATGTCAACACCGGGAACCTCAGTGGGGAGCACAACCTGTTCCCAGGAGGCTTGTCCATTCAATATGGTCGTCAAGCCCATCTCGCCTTCGTGGCCAAGACGCTGCGTGAGACTCGCCCGTCTCAGGTCGCCGTCCACCAAGAGCACCTTCTTTCCGAGCTGCGCGAGGCTTCTGCCGAGCATGATGGTCAGGCTGGTCTTGCCCGTCTGGGAGGTCGGCGAAGTAACCAGAACCGAGCAACTACCGCCTGCGGCTACTCGTTCGAGCAGCGCTGTTCGCACCATGCGAAGACTCTCCATTAGCAGACCGTCCGAGACATTGAGCAATTCCTGCGGCGTCGCTTGTGGCAACTGTCCGAGGAACGGAATCCTCACCGCAGACGTCACGTCTTCCGCCTGGCGAAGCGACGAATCCAGACTGTGGCGCAGGAAGGCAAGCCCGAATCCGACGGCGAGCCCGCCGAAGACCGCCATCGCGCTGAGCAAAAGTCTCTGGTCCTTGTTGGGCGAAGCGGGGAGCATCGCCCGGGCTGCCACACTGATTCTGCCAGGTGCGTTGCTTTCCATCTCCAACTCATCGAGTCGTCGTTGGACGCGCTGATAGAGTTCACGCTTGCGAGCGATCTGCTCTTCGGCCTCAAAGAGCTCGTGGGCTAAATCACCTGTACGCACGACAGCCGACTGCTGATTCTGAATTTGTTCCTTGAGAAGCGCGCCCTCATACTGTGTCCGATCGAGATTGTGTTTCAGGACGTCCTCGGCCAGCACTTGTTCACCCGGGGAGGCCAACGGCGCCGTACCGGGCAAAGCAGCCGCCTCACGGAGTTGTGTTTCACGTTCGCCAAGCCGCTGCTCGGCGTATTTCACGGTTGCGATCAAGTCCTTGATCTTGGGGTGCGCTTCACCGTGACGTTCGCGATCAAGCTTGAGTCGGTGCTGGACGGCCTGCAGTTGTTCGCGGAGGCGGAGCCATTCCGAGTCTCGGGCGAACAATGGGTCCTTGGGGACTTGCGCGGTTTCGGTGCCTTCCTCCTCTAGCTGGGAGGCGTCAGCCTCTTGTCCCTCCGTATCCGTCTTGAGTTCCGAGAACCGCGCAAGTTCCCAGCCAGTCATGGCGTGGGTACGCTCTAACGTGTTGAGTTGAGCTTCGAGCTCACTGAGCCGCAACCGTAGCTCCTTGCGCAACTCCTCCGGCTGGGTCGTGCCGAGCTGCTTTGAGATGCTCGCCATCAAGGCCAACTCGCCGTCTATCTCGCTTTTGAGGGAGTTAAGCTCGTCGGTCAGCGTCTTGAACCGCGTGTTCCCACTTTCTCGGAAGGTCTCGTTGTGATGATTCTCGTATTCTGCGACCACCGCGTTGACGATCAGCTTTGCATCGGCGGGCTTCTTGGTCTTCATAGAGACGTCGATGAGTTCAGTTCTGGGACGCGGGCGTGCGGAAAGCCCCTTGAGCAGGCGGCTGATCTTCGGCAGCGGCGCCTTGAACGCCGCCGGTTTGTCGTCCTTGTACCAGGCGGTCTGCTGAACGTCGGGCCTGTCCAGGACCCGGTTGAGGACCTTGGGGTTCAGAATCATCTGAACCTGAGTATTGAGATACGACGTGTATAGAGGGACCATGCCGCTCTCTTCTGTCGGGAAGACGATCCGCTGAATCAGAGGCGACACCCGAACCACGGCGTTGGCCTTGTACTGGGGAACCACCAACGTCCAGATCACGGGCAACGCCGCCCCGACGATCACGACAAACGACAGCACGATCATCCATTTGTACCGGAGCGTTCCGGATATGATCTGCTGAGTAGATCCCGTTTCCCCGGAGGCGCCTCCGCCAAGGAGCTGGGGTGACACCGCTCCATCGGTTGGAGACGTTATGGGGCCGCCGCCCTGACTGGATACAATGGCGCCGTTTTGCCCGGTGCCACTATCGATGCTGGGGCCGTTTATTGATTGAACCATCTCGTTTGCTCTCCGCACTACCTGCCATTCGCTACCGCAGGATTCGTTTCACGTCTCCGGGGTCAAGCAACCCGCCTGGAAGGCCCCGGGATTCTCTTTCTCTTTCGACCTGGACCGAGTAGTGATCCGAAAGAGACCACCAACGACGACCGGCGTCTCGTCTGCGACCACACCGTGCAGCGCACAGTCGACTTCGGTCCGACCACAGCCTCATGCGTCAATACGCATCTATCCAGAAAAACACCGGACCCCACAGAGCAGGAGTCCCAGATCGAGGAACGGCAAACGACCGCCCCGTCGCCGAGGACACAGTCGGTTCCGACCGTCGTCGGGCCGACAAGCGTCACGCCTTCGCCCAACTTGGTTCCCAAGCCCACAAGCACCGGGCCTATCAGCTTCACGTCAGGAGATATGGGGACAGAAGAATGCACCAGGGCATCTCCGATCCGCGCATACCCGTCCGACGCGCCGGGCCGGCTTATCATCCGCTCAGCCGTCCAGTCGTTCACTGCAAGATACGATTCGGTTTCGGTGACACGCGGAGCTGGTTTCCGGGAAACATACGTTGTGATGTGGTCGCCCTGCTCGTAAAGCCTGGGGATCAAACCCTCTTTTACGTCCTGGTAGCCAGTTGTCGGAACGCAGTCCAAGGCACGACGGTCGAAAACGTAGATTCCAGTCGGGGTGAGCGCATCATTGATAGATCCACCCGGACCATGTCTGGCCTCCACAACGACGGTCATGATAGCGCTGGTGCGTGCGTGGGCTTCAATCACTTCTGAGATGTCGGTTTGGGGCAAGATCGTTCCGTCCACCACCACCAACGTCTCGAACCCGCCGCCAGACCAGGCGTCACGGATACACCCCGCCGGCCCGCGAGGCATGGTGTCCTCGTAATGGTGGAGCCTGACGTCCGGTATGGGTTCCCTCTCCAGCCGTTCCCGTAGCAATGGGGTGGCGCTGTTTCCGCAGATGCAGATGTCGGCTATACCCGACCGCTGCAGCCAGTCCAGCGAGTACGTCACCAGGGGACGGTTGGCGATCGGGAGAAGTGGGCGAGGGAGTGTCTGATCAAGGAGGCTGCCTCCCCATTGATGAACACCCGCCAGGATCACGCCACCGATGCTGCCGTGGGCTTGCAGGGTGCGTGCCTTCTCTTCCCGAGTGGCGATTTTGGAATAACCGCCCGAGTCTTGCATGCCGTCAAGATAGTCTGTCCAGCTCCGGATCATAACAGTCTGCCATCTTCCCACCCGGGTCCCGTTCTCAAGCAGGTCCCGTACAGTCTCTGTTTCCGCTCAACCACGAACCAGCATCCCATGGTTGCAGGCGCCGTCTTGCCTGATGTGCAAGCTCACCATGAACACCCGGGTCACCAGCGATAGCGAGCCCTCACATCGACACCGACCGACCAGAGTCGTACTGGGCTTCTTGCTATGGTAGCCGCGGCTCACCCAACCGAGCTTCGGTTCTTCACTACCTCGAAACAGCTCGACGTCGAGCCTGGAATCAAGGTCCATAACCACCTTCCCCGCTCCGCAATCTACTTCATATCGATTGTTGCCTAGTGCCTCGATATGGCACTGCTCCCCCAGGTGCCAGTGAATGCTGACCTCATGATCACCCTTCGCAATGATCTCGTCCTCCACAACCAGAAGGTCTTCATCCAGTGTGACCGCGCGGTGGTGCACGACCGGGTCCTCAAAGCGCGTGTAGCCATCGTGCTGCCCGACGACCCGACCGCCACAAGCGGAAGGGGCCCATAGCTTGCAGGTTGCCTGGGCTTTTTTCCCCCACAGAAACGACCCCAACATCTCTGATTGGTCCACATCGTCGACCACCACGGTGTTATGGGCCCGCGTACTTCTGAAGTAGTCTCGCCAGTCACCATGGGTGAAATAGTCATACGTCCCCGGGTCCACCAGCACGTCGACTCCAAATGCCCGCAACGTCAGACTCAGCGCATCAGAGTGGCCGTGGGCTGCGATCGATTCAAAACCCAGTTCGCCGCAATCAAAAACCACGCTGAGCCGATCCGACTGATCGCGGCGCCCGTGTTGAAGCAGGTAATACCCCGAATCCGGGAAGGCTCGCGAGCCGATTCCCGGACCCGCGCCGGCGTCAGCCAGCATCTCAAAACACTCGTGTGCACCAGGGCCCAGCAGCCAGAACCCCACCTGGCTAAACTCACTACCCATTGTCTTGAAGTCGGGACGGTCAAACAGCACCGCGCCGACACTCATGTACGAATGTACGATATGTGGGCGGTCACCCAGATCGAGCACGTATCCGTCGTCGCAATCGCCGATCATCGGGAGCGATTCGCCGCCCTCCGCCATCACGCCGATGAACTCGAACATCCGCTCAAGACGCTCCCAATATTCCCGTTCGAAATCGCATCCCGCGTTGCGGGCAACCAGTCCGGCAAAAGTGAAGAACTGCAACACGAAAAGGTGGTAGCCAAGCGCCTGTTCCCTGCCGCCTCCGTCCTCATATGTTTGCCTGAGGATCTCGCGAGACAGTATTTCACGGCTTTCCGCACGCCATTGACGCGCCGACTTGAGGCCTTTGAAGTAGCTTGAAGCAATGAACACTCCGGCAGCCTCACCAATCAAGTGGTTGTTGGCCGACGAATAGCGCGAGTACTTCCGGGTAATCTCGCTGAGATGCTGAAATACTGAAACCAACAGCCGCTTGTTCAAATCGCTGCTGATAACTTCAGCCGGGCGGATCAACTCCAGGGCCCAGACCCAGTTGATCAGCCTGATGCCCAGCTCGAGCGGGCTTCTCCAGTTCATGCCCAGCCCGAAGGGGCATTGCTCGATCCAATCGGACAGTTGCCCGGCGACTTCTCGTGCGTAGCGCACCTCTCCCGTTGCACGATACGCCCGCCCCAAGACCACAAGCTGGTGATGGCGGTTCGGCTCCCATACGAACTTGCAGTCGCCGGTGACTTCATAATCTCGATAGTCTATCGTTGAAGCTCGTGCGATAGGGGAGTTCTTGCCGGCTTTGTACTCGTGGTTCCAGTTGATCCGTTCTCCCAACTCAGCTTGGGACAGATCGAAAATGTCTAGGCGGTGGGCAACGATGTCGTCCGCCTGACGCACCAACTCCTCGCGGAACTGATCAGTTCCCCTGTCTTCACAAACCGGGTCACCCGTGAGATGATCGCCGATTAGTCCGGGAAGGGTGGCTTCGCATGCATTGCAACCGTTGAGGACGCGCTCGATGCTGATCGCTGCCAGACGCCGCTCAGCAATGACACGGTCCGTCAAGTCCTGCAGCTTCCCCTCCAGTCGCCACCACACTTCGGACGGCGACATCGAGCGGAGTCGTTGGATGTACCACGTAACGGACTGCACTGTCGTAACCTCCCAGGACCACACCGCGCAACCGGCTTGACGCCGTCATGCGTGTGTGCCGCTGTCCAGTCGCAACCCCGCCCCGGAGTTGCGACCTGCAACCGCACATAGTCCATCCTACGATTAGCCGGAGGCTGATGGGGAAACACTGGTCGAGATTCCTGATCAAACAGGCTGTTTCCCCCTCACACCGATACCGGACGCATTCGCCCCACTGTCCTCCTAACACCGGCTATCTTCCCGGACGTAGATCCTGTGAGCCCCGCAAGCTGCGCGCCTGGGCCTTGGCGATACCGATAACTCGCACCTCATAATGGTGATCGTGGGTGAACCTCTCGTGCAGAAGTGTTGCGGACACTTGTCGGAATGACGCAGGAGTTGGCTGATAACAGCGAGCTTACGAGCAGCGGCACACCAACGCGCAGGTGCAAGTGTGTCGAAGCGCCGGGCAGGGATCAGGATTCGAAGAGGTCTTGCTGAGAGGGGGAGTCGGTCGCGGCGAATGTCTTCATGTCGCGTATTTCATCGACGAACTCCTCGATGCTATCGAACTTGCGGTGTACGCTCATGAACCGTACGTATGCGACGAGGTTGAGTTTGCGGAGGTGTTGCCCCACGTAGCGCCCGATTTGCTCTGTAGTGACTTCGCGTTCGTGGTTGCGGAAGAGGTCCTCCTCGACGTGGTCTACGAGGGCTTGAATACTCACTTCGGTGATGGGCAGCTTGACACAGGCGAGTTCCACACCGCGAAGAATGTTGTCGCGGCGATAGGGAACGCGCCGCTCACCGACCTTCATGACGCTGAGGCGGAGCTCCTCTTCGATTCGCTCCTTCGTTGTGAAGCGCCGTTCACAGGACTGGCACATGCGGCGGCGGCGAATGATCGTTCCGCCCTCAGTGGCGCGTGAATCGATGACCTTGGTGTCGTCTTCCTTGCACGAAGGACAGCGCATAGGATTGAGTCCTGTCACCCCAAGAAGCTACCGGTAAGAGCAGGGTCTGCGAATTTGCAGCCAGCCCACCCACATACACCACCACAGGCTAACGGCTCGATACCGGGAATGTCAAATCCAGCCCATAGGACCATTGCAACGTGCCGACCGCCCGGTTTCACTGTGCGAAGTGGTGGGCTACAACACCTGGCGGATGGCTTTCTCTGTGCCGCTCCTGGACGAAAACGGTGCCAGGCTATAAGAACTTGCTATGGGAAGACTGATAGAGAAGACCATTGGCGGCATCAATATTTCGGGCTTCTCCCTGGCCGGTGAAGAGACCGTGGTGGCTGCCCCCGAGTACAACGTGTGTTTCGACGTGGGCAGAGCTCCGCGCGAGATCATCTCGATCGACAGCGTTTGCCTTAGCCATGGTCACATGGACCACGCTGCGGGAATCGCGTACTACCTCTCGCAGCGGTGCTTTATCGGGGCGGCGCCTGGCAGAGTCATCGTTCCTCGCCTGCTGGTCGATCCGCTTCATCGCCTGATGGATGTGTGGGCGTCGATCGAGGGGCATTACTCGCCTGCGGATATTGTAGGGGTGGTGTCACTTCAGGACGTCGAGATAAGGCGGAATCTGGTCGTGCGTCCTTTCGCCGTCAACCACGGAGGAGACGCTCTGGGGTTCACCCTCATCGAGATCAGACACAAGCTCAAGGAGGAGTTCCACGGTAAGACCGGCCCCCAACTCGTCGAGCTCAAGCAAAAGGGAGTGACGATCGAGGATCGTGTGGAGATGCCGCTTCTGACCTACACGGGCGATACAGCCGTCGGGCGGTTTCTTGAGCATGACTTCGTGCGCGACAGCAAGGTTGTGGTTGTCGAGTGCACCTTCTTCGAGCAGGATCACGACATCCGGGCCCGCGCAGGCAGGCACATCCACGTCGATGACTTCCCGAAGGTTCTTGCGGCTATTCCCAACGCCCAGATCGTTATCATGCACCTGACCCGGCGCACCGACCTGAGGTTCGCCAAGACCGTTCTAGCCGACAAGGTTCGAGGAGACGACCTGAACCGGATTACCTTCCTGATGGAACGCCCTCCGCGGTCGGGATCGAGGCGCAACAGGTGAACCACGCTGTATCGGGAAAGCACGGCTGTCGCGACTCAAATATCGTTATGCATGGTATTGCATGACGGCTTACTTGCTGCGATAGTCATGGGTCTGGTTACGCAACGGTTCATTACGGTCAAAGCACCACAAGCATGGACATATGGGAGGAAACCTCATGAGTAAGGCCATCAGTGTCACCGGCGAACTGGCGGGGAAGGTGACGGATCTCGTCGCGGCAGAGGCGCTCGCGATCGAGGTTGTATCGAGCGGCGATGGGACGGTTCGGGTTGTCGAGTCCGAGGGGCGAGTGCAATGTGATTCTTCCACGCTGCAGGCTGGCGGTTGGATTACCTGTGAAGGGGCTCGTACCATGGCGTCGGAACTTGGTATTCCGGTTCGGGCTATGGGCAAACTGATCGACGTTTTGGATATCAAGATCCGCAACTGCGAGCTTGGTTGCTTTGAGTGACGATAATGGCGACGACCTGGGTCATATGCGGTGCCGGTCGGGGCGTGGGCAAAACGCACCTGGCGACGAAACTCAGCACGGTGTTGCCTGACGCGGTTTGCGCCAAGCGGGGTTGCGGTCGGCGCCGGGCGGGCGGTCCTGCCAACTTCTTCGAGACCAGTTCGGAGCTGGATGTTTTCTTGGAGCAGCACAAGACACAGACTCACATCGTCGTTGAGTGCAACAAGTCGGCTCGCGAAGGCAAAGGCGATGTCATCATCTTCGTAGACGGTCGGGCTGACAAAGTGCGCGTCCGAAGCGACGTCGAGGCTCTCAAATCTCGTGCGGATATAACCATTAGCTCAGCCGTTCCGATTCGCGAGTGGAAGCGCGTGCTTTGCGACAAGCTCCAGGGAAGCCGGTTGCGCGAGGATGTCTGCGATGTCTTGATGGAACAGAAGAAATACCTGTGCAAGGGCCGGATTGAGGTGCGGACGAAGATCTGGTTCGCAGAGGGCGGCGTGCACGTCTTTGGTGCGGGGCTAGCCCGTCTGCTCGAACACATCGATCGTTGCGGTACGTTGCGTGAAGCCACGGAGGCAGCCTCCATGAGCTACCGCCACGCTTGGGGTCTTATCAAGATCGCCGAGAAGCACTGTGGCAAACCGTTGATCGATCCACATCCGGGAGGAGCGGGCGGCGGGCGCTCGAGCCTGTCGGAGTATGGTAGGATTCTCCTCGGCAAGTATCAGCGCATTACGCAGCGCGTGGCTAAGCTGGCTGAGGAGTGTTTCAGCGAGACGGACCTCGACGGAGGGGGCGATGAGTAGTTGTTCACCCATGATTTCCTGCGAAGAGGCCTTTGGCATGGTGGACGCCAGGACTCCGGTCGCTTGCGTGGGCGTAGAATCGCTGCCGGTCCGCCGGGCTGCGGGGCGCGTGCTTGCCCGCGACCAGGTGTCATGCGTCGACTTGCCGCCGTTTAACAAGTCAGCCATGGATGGCTTTGCAATATCCGAAGGCGATCTTAGCGAGCAGTATCGGGTTATCGAGACCATTGCAGCCGGTCAGGTCGGACAGCAGTCTCTTACCGCCGGAACGTGCGTCAAGGTGATGACCGGTGCGGCTGTTCCTTCGGAGACGGGTTGTGTCATTCGGATAGAGGATGTCGAGGAGCGCGATGGTCGAATCCGTGTGCTGAGTCGCGAGGGTGTGTCGAATATCTGCCAGCGGGCGGAGGACGTGAAGCGCGGAGAGACGGTGCTGCGATGCGGCACTTTGCTAGGACCGCTCGAAGTTTCCAACCTGGTTTCCTGTGGTGTGAGTGAGGTTGAGGTCTTCCGTAAGGTACGCGTAGCTGTCATCTCCACGGGCGATGAGATAGTCGACGACGCAAGGCTGCTCGGTCCTGGGAAAATCATGAACAGCAACGGGCCTCTACTGGCCGGTCTGTGTGAGGAGTCTTGCCTGGAAGTCGTCGGTAACCAGACGGTGGCTGATGATAAAGGCGCCATCACCGACGCGCTGCGGACCGCGTTGTCACGAGCCGACATTGTTGCGCTCTCCGGGGGCGTGTCGGTGGGCGAGTTCGATTTCGTGCTCGACGCCATAGCTGGCGTTGGTCTCGATGTGAATTTCACTCGGGTGGCCGTCAAACCGGGCAAGCCAACGACGTACGCTTCCGCACCGGACAAGGCGGTCTTCGGTCTACCGGGCAACCCGGTCGCGGTCTATCTGATGTTCCATCTCTTCGTGCACCGCGCAGCCTGTCTGATGTCAGGTCGGAGTTGCGACCGGGGGCTTACTCTTGCTCTCGCGGGTGATTTCAAACGGCGTAAGACGGAAAGGGCTGCGTTCGTACCTTGCCGGCTTACGGATGACGGATGCGTTGAAGAAGTCGTGTATCACGGTTCGGCGCACTTGGCTGCACTGATGCAGGCTGATGGTTTTTTCATCGTGCCTGTTACAGTCGCGGAATTGCGCAACGGGGAACGGGTAACGTTCGTGCCGACCGCGCGAAGATGGAGCTAGAGCTGTTATCAAAAAAGGCGGTTGCGGTTTAATGAGAGCCGCTTCCTCACGGTCGCGGTTCGGCTCAAGCATCCACGGCGTCGAAATGGCGCCGGTCAACTGCCAATACCTTATCGGAAACGGCATTAAGGTATCTGCCGGAATGTTCGAGTAGCTATGCCAAAGCCAACGAACGCGGGAAGGAACCTGATGGAGACGGGCGACGATTCGGTAGCGACGGCGCACAGTGCCGCAAGCGGTGATTCGACCCGCAAAGTGGAGCCGATTCGCATCTCCACCAAGGGGGACTTGCCGGTGCGGGACCCATGTGAAGTGGCGATCGAAACGCCCCTGACCGTCACAATCGAGGAAGTGGGCAGCTTCATCGTGATGTGCACGCCCTGTGACCCTGAGGCACTCGCTGTGGGTTTCGCGTTTACGGAAGGTATGATCGCTGGGTTCGATGACATTGCAGACCTTGCCAGCGTTCGCGAGCCGCTAACGGTGGTACTGGAACTGAACGACCCTGGTGAGCCCGGCGACCAGCGCAATCTAATTGTCACCAGCTCTTGCGGACTATGTGGACACCGGGATGTCAAGAAGTTGCTCGAAGGGATGAGTCCTTGCGGGGAGTCGCTGAAGATGTCCGGCGATATGCTCGCGGAAGCTGCCCGTAACATGCAAGCCCGACAGGGGCTGTTCGAGAGAACCGGCGGAACCCATGCCGCAGGAATCCTCTCCGTTCAAGGAGAGTTGATTGCCTTCGGCGAGGACATAGGTCGCCACAACGCACTGGATAAGGCCATCGGGCGGTGCATCCTGAGCAAGAGGCCCACGGAGGGTTGTGGCGTGGTGCTTTCTGGAAGGGTCAGTGTCGAGTTAGTCGTCAAAGCCGTCCGTGCGGGAATCGAGATCATAGGTGCCGTTTCAGCGCCGTCGTCGTTGGCGATAGACGCAGCCCGGCGCTGCAACATCACGCTCTGCTGCTTCGTTCGTGACACGCGAGCGACCGTCTACACCCATCCGCGCAGGATCGTTGGCCTGGAGGAGTTGGCGTGAGAATCCATGTTCCTTCTGAGCGTAGAACGAAACGAGTGGGTAGGTTTGTCCACATCGGCATATACGCTTGCGTTGTTGTGCTGGCAGCCGGCGCGAGCCTTATGGGTGGTTGTGATCGCGAGGAAGATTCGCCGGACACATCTGGGGCAAAGAAGAATACTGAGGGAATCAGCCCGCAAGAGCTTGTCATCTTCCACGCGGGTAGCCTCTCCGTGCCGTTTCGGGACGTCACTGAGCTGTTCAAGAGTAAGCACCCGGACGTCACGATAAAGGCGGAGGCGGCCGGCAGCCGTGACACAGCACGCAAGGTCAGCGATCTCGGGCGATCGTGTGACGTTCTCGGGTCAGCCGACTACAAGGTGGTCGAAAATCTGCTCATGCCCGACCATGCAGATTTCAACATCCGCTTTGTCGCCAATGAGATGTGCATAGCTCACACTCAACACTCCCGGGCGACGGACGAGATCAACGCTGACAACTGGCATGAGGTGTTGCTGCGCGACGACGTCACCTTCGGTCGAGCCGACCCCAACCGAGACCCATGTGGCTACCGAACGGTGATGGTCTTTCAACTTGCAGAGCGCCACTGCAGAGCCACCGGTCTGGCGGAAAGGCTTGGGAGCAAACACGGCGGTAGGTTCATCAGGCCCAAGGAAACCGATCTGTTGGCATTGTTGGAAACGGGCGAGATAGATTATCTGTTTATATATAAATCCGTAGCCACTCAGCATGGGCTTCACACAATAGCGTTACCGCGTGAGATCAATCTGGGTGATCCGTCCCTCGCGGAGGTGTACGGTGAATCTCGCGTACAGGTTACGGGCAAGAAGCCCGGAGAGCTTATCACGCGCGTCGGCGAACCCATCGTGTATTCGGTGACGATTCCGGTGGCTGCACTCGACCGCACACTTGCCGAGCAGTACCTTAATCTGCTTCTTTCGCCGGAGGGGCAGGCGATCATGGAAAAGAACGGCCACCGGGTGCTCACGCCGATGATCGTGGACGGGGCGAACCACCTGCCGGACAGTCTGAAACCGCTTTTCGATAAGTAGAGGCTCCCGCCATGGTGAATCCCCTCCAACAGACGCGCCGGGGCGAATGGTCCTGGTTCGGTCTTGTCTTGGGGCTTCTGGGCTCGTGCGTGGTGCTGTTCATCGTTGCCCCACTGGTCGGTCTTATACTTGCCACTTCCTTTTCCGAGTTTTCGGAGGCAGCCGTTGACGAGGAAGTGACCGGGTCAATCAAGCTGACGTTGCTCGCCGCTCTGGTTGCGACGGCTGCCTGCACGGTTGTGGGCATTCCGCTCGCCTATCTGTTTGCGAGGAAGAGGTTCTTCGGGCGGGCGGTTCTGCTGGCGCTTGTGGACCTTCCGATCATCATCCCCCACTCGGCTGCCGGTATCGCTCTTCTTACGCTCATCGGGCGCCGGTCGTGCCTTGGAGGTCTGGCGGAGCGGTGGGGTGTGAATTTTGTGGGGACTTTCACCGGTATCACGGTGGCGATGGCCTTCGTTTCGGTTCCGTTTCTGATTGGCGCCGCCCGCTCGGGCTTTGAGGCTGTCCCTGAACGATTGGAAAAAGCCGCCCGGACGCTGGGCGCTTCCCCGCGCCGAGTGTTTTTCACCATCTCCTTGCCCATGGCCTGGCGGGAGATCCTCTCGGGTATGATCCTGATGTGGGGGCGGGGTATCAGTGAGTTCGGCGCCGTCATCATTATCGCCTACTATCCGATGACCGCGCCGGTGCTCGTGTATCAGCGGTTCACCGACTACGGGTTAGCCTATTCGCGGTCGGCTGCCGTCCTTCTCATCTTGATTTGCGTAGCCGTCTTTGCGGTCCTGCGTTTTGTTGCCCGGCGTCCGGAGACGGAGGGTTAGAGGTGCTAGAGTTACAATCTCTTAGCATACGACTTGGGGTGTTTCGCGTTGTCGATCTCTCGCTGACGGTAGGTGAGGGGGAGTACTTCGTTCTGCTGGGATCTTCCGGTTCAGGCAAGACGGTCCTGCTTGAGCTGGTGGCTGGTCTGTTGCGCCCGGACAGCGGATGTGTTCGTTGGCAGGGGCGGGATGTGACCGATGCCCCTCCGGAAGCGCGCGGGTTCGCCCTGGTCTATCAGGACTACGCTCTATTTCCTCACATGACCGTGGAGAAGAACATCGCCTACGGTTTGCGGTCAAGACGGGTGGATCGGCGCGAATCGGACCGTCGCATTGCGTCGGTTGCAAAGAAGCTGAGCATCGCGCCTTTGCTGCACCGCCTTCCGGGCAGGCTCTCGGGCGGCGAGAAGCAGCGCGTAGCCCTTGCCCGGGCGCTGGTGACCAAACCCGCGGTGCTTCTTCTGGACGAACCTCTGGCATCGCTGGACACCGACGTGAGATTGACCCTGATCGAGGAGCTGAAGAGCATCCACCGCGAAGCGGGCACGACTTTCCTTCATGTCACGCACGACACGGGTGAAGCCGTCTACCTCGGAGGGTGTGCAGCCGTCTTGCGCGATGGTCAGGTTATCCGTCAGGGCGCACCTTCCGAGCTGTTTGCCGATTCGACCGCTTGCCAGATACCTGCTGCCCTCCCGCAGACAGGCGCAGCAAGTGAACCGGCGGCTGCCGGGTGAGGTAGGCTCCGCTCCGCGGACCATTCTGCGCTGACAGATTGAATCGTTCGGTCCGCACAGCGGACCCTACGCATTACGGTCCTACGAACGACGCCTGGAAGTCATTGAAATCATCAAGGTCCACGTCCTCGTCACCATCCACGTCCATAAGCTCACAGCCGGTGGGGACGCCTGATCCCGATCCCGCGAAGCATGCCTGGAAAAGAGCGAAGTCCTCCAGGTCGATGCTGTCGTCCTGGTTGAAGTCACCGGGCCAACCGGCCAGCGTGGTGATCATCCACCAGAACGCCCGTGCCTTGAGGTTACAGTTGAGCGGCCTGGAATGGGCACAAGAGCAAGTCTCGCAGAGCTCGTTTCCGGGATGAGCGGCACACCACTCGTCCGCCCAGTTGTACTTGACGCCTTCCACCCAATAGTCGCAGTCATCCTCAGCGTACAGGTCTCGGAAGTAATCGCCGTCGGGGTTGTAGCTCTCGATGTCGGCGAAGTCGAAGAGCACGCCGCCCGTGGCGATGACGTGGTCGCGAATCTGGTTGTTGCGGGCGTGAAGGTTGCCCTCCTCGCCTGAGCCGTTTAAATGGCCGGTCATGTAGATGAACGTTACATCAGGGTAGTCCGCCACCAGACCACTCATAAGGTCGAGGTATATCTGCATGTTCTCTTCAGACGTGTCTGCCTGACCGCACCACGACCACATCACCATATTGCGATCACATGCCGGCGCACCCGGATCACCCAGCAATGTGCGTGTTCGTGCTTCCCACGTTACGCGATCCGGGTTACCCAGGTCGCCGGATGGGGTATAGTCCCACAGCGACAGTCCGCCAGCCGTTCCGTCGTGGTCCCACCAGTACAAAGAGCCCGCCGTGCCTCTTATGACGTTCATTCCGCTGACGATTTGGCTGCCGTGCGACGTGTGGCCATAGGATAGTCTCCAGCGGTCCTTCGCCACCTCGATCCAGGGGGCAGGAATATCGCTGAGGACCGTCCGGGTGTGGTCGGCGATGACAGGCTCTTGCGCGGTCGCACTCCTGCTGCCTGGCAACAGGGTGATTATGACGACGGCGAAAACCGCAAGTCCCATGTTCGCTGACCGAGTATGGCTACACATATAAACATCTCCTTGTTAACTTCAGGTTATTCAACGAGGCAGGCTCCCCCCGGCGGGCTCCTCACACGGGACCTACCCTAGCACACGGTAGCTGGTGGCGTCAAGGTTCCGCAACGCGTTCCCGCATGCACGGATCAGGCCTGCGCGTTGCCAGTTGGAGCAGCGTCTATGTGATCCCGATCATGCACTACAGCAGAACGTGCCGTTGTTGATCTTGGCTTGACGTAAGTAAGGAGTGCTGCGAATTCTATCCGACTTGCGACAGGTGAGTGCCTGCCTGCGTCGTAGTTCGACTACTCTCCGGGCACGAGATCGTCGCGCAAAACACCTATCAGCACATCCGTGCAGTCCGGGACGGTCTCGGGCTCAGCGTCCGAAAACTCATTGTGGTGAGAGTTGAGCAGCACGACGTGTGCAACGTTCCCGTTGGTGTCGAGAATGTAGCAGTGAATCCCACCGACACCACCTTCACCGCCCAGGAAGATATACTCTGCAAGCAGGGCGTAGTCGGTCTCCGGCGGGTTCTCCTCAAGGTGTGCGGCGAAAGCGGCGGCGCTTTCCTGCAGCATCTGGAACTGGTTCGAGTGCCATGGCCCGGTGATGGGCACGTGCGATTCGGAGACGGTAACGTTCGCCAGACCGTCGCCGGCGAGAAACGCACCGATCAAATCGGCTGACTCCGCATCGTAATACCTCTCGTCGGCGTCACGGACAAAAGCCGAAAACACCGTGAAGGACGTGTTTCCCAGGCTTTGCATCAACGCCTGCCTGGCAGCCGGATCGACCGGGTCGACCATGCTGCCACAACCGGTAATCGTGATCAAAGCGAACGCAGTCGCGACCATTCCGGTCCCAAAAGTCGTAGTTCGTCGGGTCATGCTGTCGCTCCTGAAAGTCCATGAGTAATCCGCGACACCGACCTCCCAGCAGACTGTGTCACTTCGCGGTTCCCTCCGTCCCCCACCCTTCGCCCTTGGCGAAGGATGGGGCACCCGTGCCTGTTCCACGGGCTGTTCGGCGGTTTATCAGTCATCGCCTTTGGGGGTTGCTCCGTCGCCTTCCGCCTTCTTCGCAACCACACCAGCTAAGTTCTTACCGAGCTCTCGGACGTCGACGCCGAGGACGCCTTCGATCACACCCAGAGATTCGGAAAGCACCCTGGCCTTCCCCATGGCGGCCCCAGCGATGGCCTTGCCGTTTCCGCTGTCGATGACCGTAACATCACCCAGACTCATGTTGTCCACGCTCTTGGAGAACTCGCCCACGATTCCGGGCATCATCTCGACAAGCATGACCTTAAGAGCATCTGGGTTCGCCTCAATCGCCTTTCCGATCGCGTCGATGGCGGCTGCTCGTGCCTTACCCTCCTCGAAAACGGAGGCTGCGTCACCTTCAGCCTTGGCTTTAGCGACGTCGCGGGCAGCTTCGGCAAGTGCCACATCGGTGGCGTAGAGCCTGGCCTGCTCCGCCTTGGCAGCCGCATGTTGCTGTTCAGCCTCCTTCAAAGCGGCTTCGCGGGCAAGCTCAGCCTTTCTAATGCGCAAAGCGTTGTCGGCTTCGGCGATGGATTTTTCCGAACCGAGACGGGCCTCCTCGGCTACCCGGTGAGAAACAGCCTCTGCCGTTTTGGCTTCGGCGTCGCGTTCCGCCTTCGCCTGGCGGGCGGCGGCATTCGCTTCAGCCTCTTTGACGACGGCTTCGGAAGCCCGTTCAGCCTCAGCTTTTCTGGCGGCGGAGATCACTTCCGCCCGAGCCTTGCGGGCGATCGACTCGAGGTACTCCTGCTCGTCCCGCACATTCTGGATGTTGACGCTGTCGATAACCAGACCAAGCTTGCGGAAGTCGTCAGTGACTTCGTGCATCACCGTCGCTACGAACTTATCACGGTCCTCGACGATTTCCTCGGGAATCATCTTGCCGATGACAGCGCGGATACCACCTTCCAGCGTTTCGCGAGCGACGCGCTGAAGCTCCTGGGCAGGCTGACCGAGGAATCGCTCGATCGCGTTGCCGCGCTCCTCCGGGTTCGAGGAGACCTTTACGTTGGCAACGCCGGTGACGATGACCGGCATCATCTTCCCACCACCCGACTGGGCGTTGACATCGAGCGCCACCTGCATGTTGCGCAGGCTGATCCGGGCCACCTTCTCCAGGATGGGGATGACCAGGGTCCTGCCGCCGATCAGGGTTCGATACCCCTGGCCGTCGCGCTGCCGCTTACCACTGATGATGAGCATTTCAGACGGGTTGCCGACGACGATCAGCTTGAAGATGGTCACGATGACCACGATCACGATGAAGACGAACATGATACCCACGGCCGTCCCCGCACCACCTTGCGCTAACAATTCCATATTCACGTTTATTCTCCTTAGTGCTTATTTCTTGTTGGTAAGAAACTCGTGTTCCTTGCGGGAGACGACTCGGGCAATCCCGCCCTGATAACTGGCGATCACTACTTCCTCCCCCTGCTTGAAAACGTCACCCTCGCGCGTCGCCAGCGCCGGGAGATATCGCTCCCTCGAACGGACATGAACTGCTACCTGGCCCTTCTGTGGATACTCGATGTCCACGGTTACGCGCCCGACCTTGCCAATGTAATCTCCGATGTCGGCGGCACTGTTGCCCGACGCTCGCCTGATCTGCCGGAAGAGCTGATGAACACCCTGGCCAGCCGCAAGTCCGCCGACAAGCGAGATCAACAGAACAACAAGCCGGCCCAGGTCGGTCAGATAAGTGAGCAGCACACCCAACGCCCCGAAGGCGAAGGTGAAGTAGACTAAGAAGCGAAACGAAAACCACGTCGCCAAGGAAAGCGCACCGGCATGGGCGTGCCCCAATGCCTCGGAAGCGTCGAGCACACCTCCGCCATCGGCGTCTACACCAGCGTCGACGTCGAGATCGGCATCAAAATCAACGTCAATATCAGCATCGACGTCAACGTCCGTATCGCTGTCGCCCCCGAGGAGCGTAAGGAACATAAACGCGCCACCGAACACGCCGCAGGCCCAGTAAAGGGCCGACAAGTTGGGCATCGCCAGCCCCAAGCTCATAAGTACCACGTCGAACATGATCAAACCTCCGGTCGCAGCAGCGAGATCACGCCACACCTCCGCAGCCAATGTTGTGCCGACACCGTCGACTATAGTGGTGTACTGACGTGTGACCGCGCTGCTGGCTTATTCCACATCATAAGTGTACAGCCTGCGGGGTTCACTGCCTATTTGAAAACGACACGCTTTTCATAACGCAACAGCTTTGAGAGAGCCAAACCCAACCGTCACGGCAATACGGCGTTGCTTTTGTGGAACCCGAGAAACCGAGCGTCTCAAAGTGACAGTTGCATGCCCTGGCACTGTTGAAATGTGTAAGAACCGGTAAAGGGACGCGTCAAGTCAAAGGGCAAGTATTGCTCCGGTATAGCTGCTGTTTGACGGGGGTACGCAACCACTGAACCGAGCCCCAAGCGCCAGCGCGGGGGTGGTAAACAGGTGTGGCAAGCGCCAGCGCGACGGCATTGAATCTGTGCGGCAAGGACCCCGTCCCTTGCGCTTCGGGCTCGGTTCGGCAGTTTATCCACAAACCTGACGCCGAGCCTGCCGGCAAGTTGCCCGAGATTCCCTTCTTTCTCTGCAGGTTTGCAGGTATGATCGTGAAGATGGCTGGTGCTCCGGCACACTTGAACATTCGGGTTGTCGTTGTCCGCAACGCCAGGATCGGGCATGCCGATCAGAGCCCGTCGCGCGAACGACGAAACCGGTCCGCGGGCTGGCGCCCGCGGCTCTGATCCGGCAACGAATCCGCACGCTTAGGTGTGGCGATGCGCTAGTCGCCGAGAAACACAAGGATCCGCCCCGCGAGAATCCGTCTTGGCTGCGGCAAGACAGATGAGGCGATTCGGATGAGGCGGTATCGAAAGGACACGTCCATGGCACTTACGCCCGCACCCGGTTCCTTCGCGCCGTTTGCTCTTCCCCAGACCGGCGGTTCTTCGCCCGCAGGGTCGCACAGCGGCAAGCCCGCCCCGCCGCTACCGATGACGCGCCGGGAGATGCTCGACCGAGGATGGGACGCCGTCGACGTGGTCTTCGTTACCGGCGACGCTTATGTTGATCATCCCAGCTTCGCCATGGCGATGCTCGGCCGGGTGCTGGAGGCTTGCGGCTATCGTGTCGCCATCCTCTCTCAGCCCGACTGGCACAGTTGTGATCCGTGGAAGACCTTCGGTCGCCCCCGCCTGCTGTTCGCCGTAAGCGCCGGCAACATGGACTCGATGATCAACCACTACACTGCCAACCGCAAAGTCCGCAACGACGACGCCTACTCCCCCGGCGGACGCACAGGGCTCAGGCCGGACCGGGCCACGCTATCCTATTGCCAACGCGCTCGCGAAGCATATAAGGACGTGCCGATCATCGCCGGCGGGATCGAAGCCAGCCTTCGCCGTCTCGCTCACTACGACTATTGGAGCGACACCGTCAAGCGATCGATCCTGCTCGACGCCAAAGCCGACCTTCTTGTCTTCGGCATGGGCGAGTCTGCTATTGTCGAGATCGCCGGACGCCTTCGTGGTGGTGACACGCTGAAGGACCTGCGAGACATTCGCGGCGTTGCCTACGTCACAGGTGCCAGTGAAGCGGCACCATCCGGCGACGATGTGGTCGAGTTGCCCTCTTTCGAAAAGGTCAAGACCGACAAGCGGGCGTTCGCCGCCGCCACGCGCCTTATCCACCGCGAGACCAATCCGTTCAGTGCACGAACCCTCGTCCAATACCACGATCGCCAGGCCGTCGTGTGTAACCCGCCCAGGTTGCCCGAGTCGCAGCAGGCGATGGACTTCTTCTATGGCCTGCCGTTCACCCGAAAGCCCCACCCAAGCTACAAGGAACCCATCCCCGCGTTTTTCGTCGTGAAAGACTCCGTCACGATAATGAGAGGTTGCTTCGGCGGATGTGCGTTCTGTTCGATCACTACCCACCAGGGGCGGATCGTCCAGTCACGCGGCAGGCAATCCATCATGGCCGAGGTGACAGCCGTCGGGGCGGACTGCGGCTCGCACGGTGTCGTCAGCGACATCGGCGGTCCCACAGCCAACCTCTACCAGATGCGCTGCAAACGCCCCGAGGTTGAAGCTCGCTGCCGGCGACCCTCCTGCCTGCATCCGAAGGTCTGCTCCCTCCTCGACACTGACTACCAACCCCTGATCGACGTGATGCGGGAAGCCCGCAAGCAGAAGGGCGTTCGCAAGGTGCTGGTCGCCAGCGGCCTGCGGATGGATCTCGCCGGGCTTTCGCCTGCATACATCAAAGAGCTCACAGCTCATCACGTCGGCGGTCACCTCACGGTGGCTCCGGAACACTGCGACCCGCACACCCTCAAGCTCATGAGAAAGCCGGGAATCGAGAGCTTCCAAGCCTTCGCCGAGCAATTCAAGACCATGTCCCGCCAAGCCGGCAAGGAGCAGTACCTCATGCTCTACCTGATCGCCGGTCATCCCGGATGTGATCTGCGGGCGGTGATCGACCTGGCTGTCTTTCTCAAGCGAAACGGCTACAAACCACAGCAGGTGCAGGACTTCATCCCCGCTCCGTTCGACGTGGCTTCCTGCATGTACCACACAGGCTTGGACCCCGTCACCATGGTGCCGGTATTTGTCGCTAAAGGTCTGCGCGACCGCAAGATACAGCGGGCGCTGATGCAGTTTTTCAAACCGGAGAATTACTTCACCGTCCGCAAGACCCTCACCGAGGCAGGACGAACGGACCTCATCGGCGACGGCTGTGACGCGCTGATCCCCGAGGAACCTCCCCAGGCAGCCCTAATCGCCAGGAGAAACAGAGCGAAGGGGCGAACGTGCCTGCCCGGAAACCCCGAGAATGCCCGCCACAACTCCCGCACCGGATATCGCCCGGGACGATCGAGCGCAAAGCGAAGACGGCGAAGGCAGCCGCCCGCGGTCTGACCGTCAATCTGGTCTCCACCCGTAACCCTCCGGGTCTACCAGATAGGTTTCAGGCTCAAGAACGAGTGCGGGTATGTCCCAGGTCTATAATCCTAGCCGCACCACCCTTAACCATGCCGCACGCCTACAGGCTCGATGACCTGCGACACCTACGCGTCCACTTCGTCAGCAGGGTCGTAAGATATGGCTATTTCGTCAAGGAACTCGGGCTGCAAGTAAGCGATAACGTTTTTGGCTTCCTCTAGCCGCTGACAAAGGCATGAGTATGGAAGGAAACTGCACATCGAATGGAGCGGTTTCTTGAGCGAAGCGAACGTTGCTCTCGCAACCTCGCTTTCAAACTTGGTTTGTCTCTCGTCAGGACCGACGATGTACAGCTTGATATCGAGGTTTGGTTGCATTGTCAGTAGGTCCGACATCCGAAGCAACCCGGAGTAGACCGATGTCGTGTGTTCGACCTCAAAAGCTGCAATAATAGCCTGCCCACTAAGCCAGAGCACGTCGATATTTTCGATTGTCTTGTTTGTTACTTCGTCGAACTGCGTAGGCAAGGCGTTCAACATCTTGGCCAGATCACCAATTCGCTGACCATTCCACATCTTCCCCCGATCGGCCTTCGGTGCCCAGACATTCAGCCCAAGTTGTGTACCCAAGTCAAGCAGACGCCACTGAATCTCGGAATGCGTCGGTCCCTTTGTGCTGTCCTCCGCGATAGGAGCTTCCTCCTCGACGACCGGCACGCTCACAACCGTTTCGGTCTTATCATCTCCGCTCTTGGCTTTGACCTTGTAGAGGTTTGATGATCGCGCGAGCTGCTTCGGGTCAACGGGACGGTCAACCGGGTTCGCGGCAGCTTCTTTAATCGCGGCCGCGATCGTCTCGCCATCCTCGCGCTTATACTTGGTGAGCGAGCTACGCACGTGTCCCGACCATTGTTGGCCGGTGGCACCATCAGGATAGAAGCTGAGCTTGCCGGCGAAAGACTCCATGGGGACACCGTGCTCTGGTTTCAGCGTTACAAGTGGCTTCACTGGGAATCGAACCGGGAACACCTCCTCCTTGTAGATCAGCGAATCGTCCTTGAAACGCTCTCCAGTGACCTCAAACAGACCAACCCAACGCTTTACGCCAACCATGTAGCAAAGAAAAACATCGCCGGATTTGATGTTGCGTGCTCTCTTCCAGTTGTGTTGGCGAAAGCCCGACACCTTGGAGCCGGCGGTCTGGGACTCCTCCCACGTCTTCCCAGTGGACAGATTCAGCCAGTAGTTCATCGCTCAGACCTTACTCTCAGTTCGGCCACATAGAAACATCAGCGCGGCCGTAGGACACGGGAACGATCTACGACCCAATCATCGGTGCTAGCCGTTTCGCTCCATGGAGCCGCAGCGCCTGCCTGTGGCAGGCAGAGCGTGCGCGCTCAATCACCTTAGCATGCAGTGAGTGGTCACGCAACGTCGCCTGCCCCTTACGCCCTCGGCACATCCTCGTCCAGTGGCCGGAAGGGTGTAAGAGTGCCCCGTCCTTTCCAAGGGTCGAGATAAGTGTTTGCTTGCGCGCGGACAGTCCCCCACGCTCGGAGGGCATAAGACACCGGATATCGCCCGGGACGACCTAGCGCAAAGCGAAGACGTCGAAGATAGTGAGCCTCCGCCGCCCGCCGGGCGTTGCCCTGTCCGCTCGCTGCCGCAACAATGGCGCCATGCTGCTGTCCCGAAAAGAGATTCCGATCCTCCTGGTCAACGTGGCGTATATGTCCGTCTTCACGGTTGTTGCGCTGAGGAACCTGAACTTCGAGTTCCTGCTGTACGTCGGCGTGGTACTGGTGATCGCCGGGTGGATTCTGTGCAAGCAAAGAACCGTGCTGTTCCCGCGCCCGATCCTATGGGGTCTGACCGTGTGGGGCCTGATGCACATGGTCGGCGGGAACATCCGCCTGGACGGTGCGATGATCTACTCTCTACAACTGATTCCCAAGGTGCTGCGGTTCGACCAGCTTGTGCATGCCTTCGGCTTTGGGGTGGCTACGCTGGTGTGCCACCACCTGCTGACGCCCTATCTTAAGGAGGGTATCACCGGTTGGGGGGCACTGTCGGTGCTGATCGTACTGATGGGTTCGGGGCTGGGAGCGATCAACGAGATCATCGAGTTTGTGGCGGAAAGGAGCTTCAAGGAAACGGGCGTCGGCGGATACGACAACACGCTCTGGGATCTTGTGTTCAACCTGATAGGTGCGACGCTGGCTGTCTTCTACCTGGCTTGGCGGCGTCGGCGAACGCTCTCGCCTCCGGGTTCAAGTCTGGGTGGACGGTAGAACTGACGTTGGGAGATGCGTTGCTGACGGCTTCCGTATATACTGCGACCGGCGATCGGTTGGCAGATGCGTCCGGGTCGCACCCTGCAGCGGACCCGCCGGGCGACAATTCATAGCACGAGTTGATGAGAGTACCAGAGATGACAATGACAACACAAAGGGTGAAATCTTCGAGATTCTGCGCATGTTTGCTTACGATCTCGATCAACGTCATGTTCACCGGGTGTGATCGGGACGAGGGGCCTTCCGCTCCCAAGGGTTCCGAAGTTCCACTGGGCGCACCCGACGACACCAGCGTCGCCGAAACGCCGACCAAGGTACTCACGCCCTTTCACGTCCCGGACGCCGACGTGAGCGGCTTGGCCGGTCTGATCCGCAGCGACGTCGCCGAAGCCAGGGGGCAGGCGATAAGCGCCCCGGACGATGTCCAGGCGGTTGGCAAGCTGGGGATGGTCTACTACGTTTCCGATCTGTCTGACGCTGCGATCGTCTGCTTCGATCGTTGCCGCGAGCTCGAGCCCGAGGGAATCCGCTGGTTCTACTATTCGGGCCTCGCCCATGACAAGAGCGGTAATACTCGCGAGGCTGTCCGAGCGTTCGAGAAGACCATCGAGCTCAGCGCATCCTACAACGCAGCACTCGTAGCTCTGGCAGACGTTCTGCGAGAGAATGACGTCAAGCGTGCAGCTAACCTCTATCGCCAGGCAATTGAGGCCGATCACGGCAGCGCCCGGGCGCATTTCGGGCTCGGTCTTTGTGAAAAACAGCAGCAGAACAACGACCAGGCCATCGAACACTTGCGTTTGGCAGTCGACCTGGTTCCCGGCTACGCCGAGGCACATGGCGTGCTTGCGGAACTGCTTACTGAAGCCGGCAACTCGGATGAGGCCGCCGAACACCTCAAGAGGCAGGAATACGGCCGCGAACCTCCTTGGACGAGTGACCCGCTCCGTAGCGACATGCTCCGTTATAAGCGCGTGCCAACAGCGATGGCTAAGCGGGCGGTTGCCCTGGCAAAAGACGGGAAGAACGACGAGGCCTTTGCTCTGCTCGCCAACGCCCTCGAGATTGATCCCTCCGAAGCCCGTGTCCGAGAAACCTACGCTTCGCTTTTGGGAGCGTCCGGCAGGACGGAAGAGGCTGTCAAGGAGTACCGTCGTGTTCTTGAAGCCCATCCCGATTCGGACCCAGCCAAGGCCGGGCTGGGCGAGGAACTCGTGAAGCTTGGGCAGTATGACGAGGCTGAGAGACTCCATCGCGAGATCCTCGAGAAATTCCCCCGCAGTCCGGTCATCATCGAACGATTGGTGTCCATCAAGAACCTGCAGGGCAAGCCGGCAGATGGGATCACGGTTCTGGAAGGAGCCACGAAGCTCTGGCCCGAGAACGCGGCCCTCCGTAAGCGTCTAGGAGAGATGTACTTCAGGATCGGGCGGGTCCCCGAAGCCATCGAGGCCTTGCAGGAGTCCGTGCGGTTGGCCCCAACCGACTCGGTTACCCAGCAGGTACTCGGTGACCTCCTGTTCATAAATGGAGACCTGGATGCCGCTAAGAGGGCCTTTATTCTGGCGATCCGTCTCGATCCCACACTTGCCAACCCGTATGTCAAGGTCGCCGCCATTGCTCGACAAGAGAAGAATTTCCGGGCGGCGATGCAGTTTCTGGCTGATGGGCTCAGGATGACGCCTGACTCTCCTGAGCTGGCCAATTCGATGGCTTGGGCACTGGCTACGAGTCCGGATCCCGAGCTTCGCAACGGACCCGGAGCGGTTCGCTATGCCGAACAGGCTGCAAACTCTGAGGCATTTGTGGGGAATCCGAGCTTCCTGGACACGTTGGCAGCCGCCTACGCCGAGGCGGGCAGGTTCGAAGAGGCGGTCGCGACGATGTTGAAGGCAATCGAAGGGGCTGACAAGGCGGGTCGATCTCCAGAGGCCATCGGAGAATACAGAAAACGCCTTGCGCTGTACGAATCCGGCCAGCCGTATCACGAAGAGTAGCGTAACGTCGCGAGGTTTGCGATTGAGGTCTGCGCCGGTTTGGCACATTATCCGATCGTCCCGCCCAGGGAGCCCTCATTTCAACACACTTCGGCGCGGAGGAGAAGCTGCCAGGCTTGACCCTGCCGGGCAGTTCTGCGACCATACTATCGAACAGGCATCCGCTGCCTGAGAAGGTCGTACAGTCGGAGTGTTACTGAGATGAAAAAGGCGATTGATCTTCGAAAAGGGCAGACAATCATCCATAATGGCGAGTTGTCCATCGTACATGAATCTACTCACGTCATGAAGGGCAAAGGGCGCAGCTTGATGCAGGCGAAGATCAAGAACTTCAAGACAGGGACGATCTCGGATGTGCGTTTCAACGTCGACGACCGTATCGAGGTGCCCTTCGTCGAGTCCAAGACATACGAGTATCTGTACCAGGACGGCGACAACTTCATCGTGATGGATATGGAGACCTTCGACCAAATCGTCGTTCTTCCCGAAGTCGTGGGTGACGCGGTTAAGTTCCTAAAGCCAAACGAGAAGATCAGTTGTCAGATCTACGAGGGGCAGATGGTCTCCTTCGAGCTTCCATTTACCGTGGAGCTGGAGATCACCGACACGCCGCCGGCGATCAAGGGAGCGACAGCCACCAACCAGAACAAGGAGGCGATTCTGGAAACGGGCATGAAGATCCGCGTGCCGCCTTTCGTCGAGACTGGTACGGTGATCCGCGTGGACACCCGAACCGGGGAATACATCGAGCGCGCCAAGTAATAGGAGTTGATGTCCGAGGTGCCCTTTCCAACGCGGGATGGCGCTACGGATCATCACGCAAGGAAGCGGGTGCGGGTCGCGCGCCCACGCAAATCGGCATACCGCCAAAACACCTATGATGGGAGGATCTGATGGAGAACATGGATAAATGCGTGCAGTTTTCCATTTTTCTGGTCAACAAGCCCGGGGTCTTGACTCAGATATTCAAAGAACTCGGAAAGGCAAAGGTCAATATCCTCAACGTCGCCATGATGGACACAATGGAACACGGCGTGCTCCGCCTTGTGGCCTCCGACCACGAAACCGCCAGACCGGCCCTCAAAGGCCTCAACATCCCGGTTACGGAAACCGACGTCTTGTCCGTGACGTTGGGCAACCATCCGGGAGCGGCTGCCGACTTGTGCGATAAGCTATCGGCTGCTCGTATCAACATCGGATACATGTATTGCAGCAGCGGCGCCCGGGGTGGGAAGACCCGGGTAATCCTCAAGGTCCCGGACATCAACAAAGCGATCGGTGTTCTGGGAGGTTCCAGGCCTCAGCGCCGCGACATGAAGGTCAAGCTTCGCCGCCCCGCAGCCACGCGAAAGCGGTAGCATCTATACTTTCTTGTGCCGAGTCTTGGCTGCCCGGGTTCCGTCGGGCAAGTCCACGAACTCATAATCCCCAAAGATGGAAGGAGCTTCCTCCCGGAGAATCTCGAGCATTCGGGCAGCCACAAAGCGAATCTCCGTTTCGGCGTGCTCGTTGCATCGCAGTTCGATAAAGTGGCGTAAGGCTCGTCCGTTGGCGGTGATGAAGATCTTGGTCTCGGTGGCGTTTGGCAGGACCGAGCGCGCCGCCTGCCGGGCCATCTTACGGCGCAACGTCTTGTCGGACACCTGCTCGAACTTGCGACCCAGACCGTCGACCAGTTTTACATAGGCATCCTGGGCGTTTTCGACGGCTGATCGCCAGATCTCGTGCAACTCGGGATCCTCGGCGATGCAGTCCGGCTCGACGAAGTCAGCCACGGACTCGTCTACATATCGCTGTGATAACTGTGAATATCCGAAACCGGCCCGATGACGCACCAACTCATGCGTGAACGACCGCGAAATGCCGGTCACGATGAAGTTCCAGGCGGTGTGCTCGAGCACGCTGCCGTGCCCCGACGTCTTGATGTTGTCGATGTAGGTTGCGTGGCCACCCGGTCTAGGCTTGGCGAAGCTCATGTAGCAAAGCCGGCCGGCGATCTCGCTGAGCTTCTCGCCGGCTACCGACGTGTCCGTGGTCCACTGTGAGAAATCGTGATCGGAAAGGAACCTGTCGATCTCGGCTTCATCGGTGACCTGACGACCTACCAGATAGATGCTGGGACGACGGATGATCCGCATGGCCCGACTCCTCAAAAACACGCGGCGAACGCTCGCCGCCTGACAACGATTCCGAAACGAGGCGCCCATGTGGGCAGCGGCAGGGCTACTGCCGTGTGTGACCATTCTGCGGTCCGCACAGCGGACCCTACGAGCTTGTTTGTCCGTGGATGACGGGAGTAAGCACACGGGCAAGCGGCAGCTTGCCCGTGGCACCCTGTGCCAAATCTACCGGGCACGTGATGAATCCACAGCCCAGTATTCGCTACGCAAAACGGGCCACACGCATGACCTTCTAACCGCCAGAGCGTCTCGTTGCAAACGCTCAGACTGCCAGATAGACTTTCGGTTCCCGCAAGGCGTGCTCGACTTTTTGGGTCGGGCTTTTCTGGGGGGATTTGTCCGGTACAGGAACACGAGGCAGATGACTCAAAAAGTACTGATCATCGGGCTCGACGGAGCGACCTTCGACGTGCTCAACCCGCTGATGGATGATGGGCGCCTTCCCCGCTTGAAGGAGGCTGTCGAGTCTGGAGCGTCGGGAATCCTTCACTCGACGGTCCCGCCGATCACACCGTCCGCCTGGACGACCTTCCTGACCGGCAAACAGCCGGGCTCACACGGAATCATCGACTTCGAGCGCTATGACGTCCACACTAACAAGCTGTCGCTCAACAGCACGCGCTGCCTCGACCACGTTCGCAATATCTGGCAGATTCTCTCCGATAAGGGCTACCGGGTCGGCAGCGTCAACGTTCCAATGACCTATCCGCCGATCCCGGTGAACGGTTTTATGGTAACCGGTTTCGAGACTCCCGGACCGGCTGCACAGTTTGCATATCCCGCCTCGCTGAAACCGGAGATCCTCGCCAAGTGGCCTGACCCTACTCTGAAGGCTAAATGGCGACGAAAGGTGCTCGGCGGCGACAAGCTCTTCGCCGAGAACATCGACTACATCTCGCGCAGCTTTCATCAGGGGGCAGAAATGACCCGCTGGTGTGGAGACAAGTTCGGTTGGGACGTGTTGATGGTGGTCTTCAAGCTGGTCGACAACCTCCAGCACAAGGTTTGGAAGTACATCGATCCACGCTGGTCCGATCGCAGGCCCCAGCGATGTGAGATGAGCAAGCGGTGTTTCCAGCAGATGGATGTAGCCGTCGGCAACCTGCTCGATTACGCGAAACAGCACGACGCGATTACCCTGATCGTTTCCGACCATGGTCATGGCTCGCTAGACGGCAAGGTCCAGCCAAACCTGATGCTGGCTGACTGGGGCTATCTCAAGCTCAAAGGCGGCACAGCCCAGGGCGCGACCCGCACGCGCCGTATCCTGGACCGGTCACGGGGAAAGACCGGGCGATTCGCCCGCACCGGGAACATAGCGCACGATCTGGCCGTTGACTTTTCACAGACCACAGCCTGCGTCATGCACGCGGGGATGGCCGGCTTCTTGTACATCAACCTCGAAGGCAGGCAGCCCACCGGTATCGTCAAGCCCGAAAGATACGAAGCGCTACGCGATGAGCTGAAGGCCCGCTTTCTCGACAAACGCTGCCGGGTGACTGACCCATCCGGGCGGACGATCCACCCTTTCATCGAAGTGCACAAACCCGAGGAGCTGTACGATTGCCCGCGAAAGGGCCGGGAATGGCTTCCGGACCTCATGCTGGTTCCACACCGCTGTCTGGCTGTCGTTCGCAAGATACGAGGTCGCCAACCGGTACGTTGGCTCTCGTATCGTCGGCTCGAGGGGACCCACCGACCGGAGGGTATCTCGATCGTCACCGGTCCGGCGATCAGGCGCGGTGCCACAGTCGAGATGAACATGGTCGACTGCGCACAGACAATCCTGGCTATGTGCGGCTGTCCGATCCCCGACGACATGGAAGGCCGGGTCGCCACCGAGGTCTTCGAGACGCCGCCCGACGTAACGAGCGAAGCGGCATCGGGCGCGACATGCGCCAAAAGCGAAGAAAACGACGAAGCCTATTCCCAGGAGGACCTCGCCAAGGTCACGGAGCGTCTGGCTGATCTTGGTTACTTGGAGTAGCGGGCGTTGGCGCTGGGGACATACGTTTCTTGATTTTCGTGCCCTCAGGTCTGCGTACCTTGACGGTTCGCCAGTAGAAGCTCGCCATCTCGTCCCAGAAGTCCAGGTCCTTGACTGCGAGCCCGCTGATTCTCTTCCCACCTACGAAAACCGAGGGCGTGGAGCGCAGTTCCAATTTCTTACCTTCGGTTATGTCGTCGAAGATCCTCCTTGCGAAGGCTTTGGATTCGAGGTCCTGGTTGAAGCGATCGACGTCAAGACCCAGGGCGGTTGTGAAGTCAGCCACCGTCAGCTTCTTGACGTGCTGGCGGTTCTCGAAGAAGTAATCGTGCGCTTTCCAGAAAGCTTCGTTGCCGCCCTGCAAGCGTGCCGTCTCGGCGAAGGCAGCCGCTTTGCACGCATGAGGGTGCATCGAGCGGGACACGTTGGGGTTGCATTCCTTGTCCAGAGGATAGTGCTTGAAGATGATCTTGAGGTGTCCGTCGAACAGCGGCTGGACCTTCTTGTCCATGAAGTGGGACAACACCCTGCACGACGGGCATTCGAAGTCGCTAAAGACGATGCACTTGAGGTACTTCTGGCCCTTCTTGCCGCCTCGGGTCGAGGGATCTTCGCCGACCTCGATGGTATGCTTCTCTTGAAGCTGCCAGTTCCGCATCATCTTCTTACCGTCGCCGGTGAACTCCTTCAGCTTGGCCATGCACTGCTCGGAGAAACCCTTGTAGTCCTTGGCGACCGTCGAGCGAAGATGGAGTTGTGTTCCGGCAAACCCCACAAGCGTCATGGCGAGGACTGTCACCACCGCCTGGCGAGTCGACGGGCGGAGGTCCTGTGTGAGTGGTGGTTCGCCAGCCTTGGGTTTGGACGCCTTTTCGGATTTCGGCGGAGCATCGGTCGAGGTAGAGGCTGTCGTTTCTTTGAGTCGAGGCCACATCAGCCATATGCATGCAGTGATAAGCAAGTTCAAAACGTGTGTCACCATACACCACGGGCACCAGGCTGTCGTGACGGTGAACATTATGTAAACGAAAAACAGGCAACCAACAAAAGAACCGGTCGTCATGAAGATGGCAAACCCGTGAAGCCATCGTCGTTCGAAGGAAGGCCGCCCGATACCGATCATCCACAGGACGATCATCGAATAATAAGCCAGCCCCAAAAGAGCGACCGGAACACGCTGGGTATCCTCGGAAACAAAGTGTGATTGCAGGTCCAGGAAAAGCCCCAGCAGGGCGGGCGTCTCATCTTCATCCTCCTTGTCGCGGAGATCGATGAAGGGAAACACGCCGTAATCACTCGCGAGCACTGTGTCGCAATCGGCGCCGCCCTCGGGCTGCTCTGATGAGCAGGCCTCGTCAAACCAAGTGACTCCAGACGCCCCTGTCATATGTTTCGCGTACAGGTGGAGGCTGACATAGGCAGAGACCAACGCCAGGCAGACAACGGCGATCTGTAATACGGGCTTGTTTGGCATGCGGATCAATCCCACATCGTGAGCTAAGTACGGACAATCAACCGGTGTTTCCGGCGACCAGCCGGAGAGATTCGTGGGCGGCTTCGATGGTCTTGTCAATCTGTTGCTCTGCATGGGCCCCAGACACAAAAAGACATTCGCACCAAGACGGCGCAAGAAAAACCCCGCGATCGAGCATTGCGTTGCGATGATCGTCGAAGCGATCGACGGCGGACGCTTGGGTCGACGCCCGGTCCATCACGATCTTATTCGTAAAGTACATGCCCAGAACACTGCCCACGCGCGTATGGTAGGTTCTCACGCCGGTAGCAGCGGCTGCCGCTCGGAGTCCCTCATCAAGCCGGGCAGCCTTCTGGTCGAGGTCGCTGTAGAAGCCCTCCTCCGCCGTCGCTTGCAGAGAGGCAACGCCCGCCGCGATTGCCAGCGGGCTTACGTTCACTGTGTCTGACTCGGAACTACGCTCCTCCATCGGCGGCGTGTGGTTCATTATTTCGCGGCGCCCGCCCAATGCTCCCAGCGGCAGCCCGCCTCCGATGATCGAACCGAGAATCGTAAGATCGGGATCGGCGCCGTAGTACGCGGCTGCTCCTCCAGGCCCGACACGAAAACCGGTCACCGTTTCGTCGAATATCAGAAGCGACCCATGCGTGTCGCAAAGCTCTCGCAAGGTCGTAAGGTACCCATCAATCGGTGGTATGAGCCCCATCCCGGTGGCGAGGGGCTCGACAAGCACGGCTGCAATGGAAGCGCCCTGGTCGGTGAGCAGCTTTTCGATTTCGCCGAGGTCGTTATAGGGTAGCACCAGCGTATCCGCGGTAACGCCTGCGGGCACGCCGGAAGCGCGAAGAACAGTCTCGGCGTCGGCCCCGTGCATTGTTCCGCCAAGAAGCGAATCGACAAGACCGTGACGACAACCCTGGAACCTGACGATTCGATCTCGGTTAGTGAACCCGCGGGCCAATCGGATAGCGTACGCGGTTGCCTCGGTGGCTGATTCCGTCAGGCGCACCAGGTCGACTGACTCGAGGCGCCCCACGATCAGTTCAGCCAGCTTCACCTCCGATTCGGTCGGGGCTCCGAAGCTCGACCCCTTCGAGGCGGCTTTATCGATCGCAACGACGACTCGTTCATCGCTGTGTCCGAGGATCAGCGACCCGCGCGAGCAGGTGTAGTCGATGTATTCGTTGCCATCCAGATCGGTGAGCACCGCGCCCTGGCCTCGCGCGATGAAGATAGGGGCCTCACCCGGCTTCGGCGCTCCGTGCAGCGGCGATCCGACACCGCCCGGAATCAGCCGACAGGCGTTTTTGTATGCCGCCAGGGACTTCGCATCTGTTCGTATGGTTTGGTTTGTTTCCACGGTTCAATGATAGGAGCGTCGAGCGTGAATGCAACACGGCGTCCTGGAAGGTACAGCTGTCAAGGACTGACCTGTTAGTCTGCGTGGCGGCGGATTCGGGCCTGGAGTCACGGCGTGGTCCCGGTCCAGTGGTTCCAGTCGGTGCGGAAGTTCTGGAACGCGGCGTTGTCCACGATTCGCAATGGAATTCGCCCTAAGTCTCGGCTGGAGCCTCCCTGGAGAAGAACAGCCTGGGCGACGCCGACCGCCGTCGGTGCGACCAGCCCGTAATCCGCCGCCACCGCGATCATACGGACGTTCGAGTCGACACCGGGCCAATAGCAACACAGCGGGTTGTCGGTGATGATGATGCGATTCTCGTCGCCGTGGAGGGCTGACTCGAGCTCGCCGACCGCCTCTGCGGAATCGATCAAAGGCCCGTTGCCCAACGATACCCATGCCCTCAGCGTGGGGAATCGTCGCAAGCTGTGGACGATTTGTGCCCGGGCGGACTGGGGCGAAGAACATGGAAACTCACCCACGGACTTGAATGTAGGATAGGCGGACAGTCGCTGCTTGAACTCGTGGCTCCGCTGTGCGATAGCGATATCAAGAGGCCTATCGGGCCGCTTATCCCGGTCGTCCACGGGAACGAGCGTGGCGACATACCCGCCCTCAGGGGAGATGCTGGTGAGCGTTTCCGCAATGCGAGTACCAACATCACGATCGCTCCATCCGCAGTGGTCGAATGGCACATTCGATTCAACGGGCGTTACCATCGTGACGACTACCACACCCCGGGTACGGAGCGACTCCAGCAACTGGCGGGTTGCTTGGGGGTCGATCACCTGGATGCACAGGCCGCGCATGCCCATTTCTTGAAAGCGGCGTACAATCTTGGCCTGTGCGTTGACCGACACCACGGGAGGGGCTTTGACCCGCAGGCCGTAATAGTCAGTCGACAAGTCGGCCCAATGTGACCGGGCTGTTCCCTTCAGTATGGGCCAGAGCGGATCGTTCTCGCCCGCGCCGACAACAGCGATGAACCCGCTGCCCTCGCCCAGGTCCTCGGGGCTTGATCGCTCACAGCCGCAGGCCATGAGCAGACTGAACGCGATCAGGAGTGAAAGTCGAGCCATTGAACCAAAGGACCTTCGTGACAGGCGAAAGACAGGCGTTCCAAGACGCCGACAATGAGGCCATCAAAACCCCAAACCCGCCAGGTGTCAAAGAAACTCGATGAAATACCGGGTTCTGAGGTACATCCTATCGGGGGCGGTACAGGCAAACTTACTTGCCCGTGGATGATCGGTGGGGGACGGATTGGCGAGTGGTTACAGATCTGCAGCGTGCTTGACCCGTTCGTCCTCCAGGCTCGCTACGCAAGGATGAGGCACCCGCAAGCCAAGAAGTCCAAGCTGAGGATCCGATGATCTGTGAGGAGAACTTCAAACTGAATACGAATGTCGCCCGGCGGTGGAATCATCGCCTCCCCCACCTCCAGGGGAGGTGGGCCACCCTCTTTGGGGATGCACCCTCACGCTTCGCAGAGACGGGAGGAGCCCTTGATTCGTAGCCGGGGTCCGGTACATTACTTGTCTCGGAAGGCGGCTGGATTGTGTACCAGGCCCTTTCGCCAGACTGCCGACGTAGCTCAATGGTAGAGCACAGCTTTCGTAAAGCTGAGGTTGTGGGTTCGATTCCCACCGTCGGCTTTCATCTATCACCTTTCTGCGATGCCTGTTGCGTGCGTCCCGAACGCACCATCTTCGTTCCAGCCCCTCGACCCGACTGAATCAACTGGCTAGGTGATGTGCCCCGTCTTGCCGTCCGTCCCCCACCCCTGGAAGGGATGGGGCACCCATCAAGTTCACTACTCAACCACACAGATCCACACTGCTCCCGGGCCATGGACTCCGGTTATCAAGATGCCTTCGATGTCGGCGGTCTTGCTGGGGCCGGTGATGACGGAGAGGCTCGCCGGCAAGCGGCACGAAGACAGCCCCCCCAGCAGATCCACCAGGTCGGGCACTATCTGGTCGACCCGGACGACGGCGATGTGAACCGGAGGGATCAGGCTCATTCCCCGCCACAGGTCCGGTCCGCTACTGCAGACCAGGCTTCCCGTCTCGGCGACCGCCGCCGTTACTCCTGTTATGCCTGCGTGGGCTGTGAACATCGCCTTATCGCCGCTGCCGGCATCGAGCAGGTCAGCCCGGTCGGCAAGTGTCGAGGTTATGGAACTGCGACAGAATAGCGACGGTTCAATAAGCAGCTTCCACCTGAAGCCCTTCTCCTCTTGCAGAGAGGGCGAACCGGTCGGGGACGAGGCCGACAAGGCACCTGTTCCGGTGGCCAGTGATTCCAACAGGGCGCGCGGCTTGCCCATGGTATCGAGAAGATTCGCCACGTGTGCTCCGACGTTGTCCGCCGTGGTTCGTGACACGCACATGCCGACGGCTGAAGCGCGCTGGCTGAACACCGCAACCAGATCGTCGGTGAGCTGCACACGGCGAACCGATGCGGGGTCAGGCTCGACCAGGCCTGCCACAACGCGTTTGTCAGAAGTGCTCATCGAGTCCCTCGCTGCTTGGAATCTACTTCTCATTCCTTCTTTGCGACAGCTGTTCCTCTTTCCACAAGCTGCGGAAGGACCGCTTCGCCGGACGAGGCCAATCGTGGTACTTCGTCCATTCGCTCACCGGCGGAGGCAGTTTCGCGATCCACTCACCCTCTGCTCCGATCGCAGACAACCACCGCGCCATCTGCCGACCCAGGTGGTATCCCCTGGGCCACGTGAGCATCGCCGACGCCAACCGGAAACCCAATCGGCGCATCAGAGGCACATTCTTGCCGGTCACCTGATCGCGGCGCAGCTTGACAAGCAGGCCGGGGATGTCGATCTGAACCGGACAGACCTCCTTGCAGAGCCCGCACAGGCTGGACGCCTGCGGCAGATCTGCGTATCTGCTAGAGTCGCCGAGCAGCGGCGCCAGCAGCTTGCCGATCGGACCGGGATAGGTGCTGTCGTAAGCATGACCGCCGATCCGCCGGTACACCGGACACGCGTTGAGGCACGCTCCACAGCGAATGCATTGCAGCGCCTCGCGATACTCACTGAGGCGAACGCGGCTTCGCCCGTTGTCGAGCAGCACCACGTGCAGCTGCTCGGGGCCGTCGCGGTCGCCGCGTCGCCGTGGTCCGGTGACAAGCGAGTTATAGACGGTGATGGGCTGACCGGTGCTGGACCGGGCGAGGATCTTCAAGAAGATCGACAGGTCTGCCAGGCGCGGGATCACCTTCTCAATGCCCATAAGCGCCACGTGCACTTTTGGCCTGGTGACCGTCAACCTGCCGTTGCCCTCGTTGGTGCAGATACAGATCGTACCCGTATCAGCCGCGGCGAAGTTGACACCGCTGACGCCCATATCGCACGTTCTGAACACTCCGCGCAGGTGGCGGCGAGCGTGCATGGTGAGCGTTTCGGGGTCCTCGGTGTACTCGATGCCCAGCTCGCGAACCATAGCCGTAGCCACCTGCTTGCGGTTCTTGTGAATGATCGGTGTGACGATGTGGCTTGGGCGATCGTCGTCGATCTGTACGATGAACTCGCCGAGATCGGTTTCGACAGTGTGAACGCCGCCTCCTTCCAGCGCCGCGGTCAGACCGATCTCTTCCGTCGTCATCGACTTGACCTTGACGCAGGACGTCAAGCCGTTTCGCCGGGCGATCCCGAGAATGCAGGCATTGGCCTGTTCAGCCGTCGCCGCCCGATGCACCACGCCCCCGCTAGCTTCCACGTTGCGGGCGAACTCGTCGAGATAGTGGTCGAGATGATCGAGAGTGTGCTGTTTGATCTGTTTGGCCAAGTCACGAAGCGTGTCGAAGTTCTCGACCTCGCGGACGGCAGCGGCGCGAGAGGCCATCTTCTTACTCGAAGTGCTTGCAATAGCAGCCTTCAAAGCGTCGTCCGCCAACGCCTCCGCAACGTTACGATAAAACCACGAACCGCTCACCTCTTGTCATCCATCAGCCCGAGCGCTTCGGCCAGGACTTCCGCCACATGTTTGAACGTCACGCTCAAGCCGCGTCGCCGGGCGGCGCCTGCGATGGTCATCGAGCAGCCGGCTTCGCTGCAAACCACCACTTCCGCGCCCGTCCGGGCGATGCAATCGAGCTTGTCTGTCACCATGGCATCGCTGATCTGCGGGTAAATCACACCAAACGCTCCGCCGAAACCGCAACACTGGTCGATGTTGTCAAGCGGACGATAATCCACACCGGAGAGCTTGCGGATCATCCCGGTCGCCTGCTCGGGTGTCATAATGCCGCGATGATGACAGCTGTAATGGTAGGTCATGGGTCTGTCATCCCTGACCGGTATCGACGCAAGATCGACCTTCAACACCTCGGTGAGAAACCTGCCGAACTCCCAGGTTCGCTCTGCCAGTTTCCGGGACGGCTCGGCGTAGGCGGCGTCATCGGCCAACAGCTCTGGCGTGTGGTGGATCACCATCGACGCGCACGAGCCCGACGGCGTGACCACGTGCTCAAAGCCTGCGAAGACGTCCACCATGCGACGCCCCATGACGACTGCCTCATCGTGGAAACCGTTGTTGTACGCCGGCTGGCCACAGCAAGTCTGCTCTTCGGGAAAGTGAACGTTGCACCCGAAATGACGCAGCACCCGCACGACCGCAATGCCCACGCGAGAGTGAAACGTGTCCGTCAGGCAGGTGACAAAAAGTGCGACATCCACGCTCACGCCGTGTGCTCCTGGACTTCAGAACGCCGCCACCGACTCTGACTAGTGCTTTGTCAACGCTGACCCGATGGTCCGCTGTTGATCGGTCGGGTAGCCCACCTCTTTAGAGGTGAGGGATTCGATTGCTGCGCTGAATCGTGTCCCCCAAGGCTAAGCCAAGGGGCACCCTCTTGATGCAACCCGCAAAATCAAGGTTGCCGGATCACCAGATAGCAACTTGCCGGAGGACCATCGCGATGTCGATTCTACAGCCGTCCCCCTTTGCGTCCACCGGTTTCGCGGGATTCAGCGGCGAACGGGCGCTGTGGCATGCTCGACCCCTTTCAGAGTTGACTGCGCATCCAAACGGGCAAGTGAAAACAACGAGCGGTTCGCGCAGCCCACCCACAATGCAGGGCTTGAGTGCTCAGGGCACTCGTCACCACGGGTTGGTGACCGCGGATCTGGTCTGGTAACGACCCCGCAAGTTCAAGCGTGTCGCAGCATTAGAGCTTTGTCGCACGTCAAATGGGTGGTGCAGGGGCAAACATGCGTGCCGCTGGCAGCTTGTCCGCCAGTGTGACAATCGAGCCCGCACTGGCAGGTGAGCTGCCAGTGGCATCCATCAAACCACACGCGTTGGACTGCTAGAGCACCGTCACTCCTGAATCTGCGGGTTGGGTGGCCCACCTCTTTAGAGGTGGGGGATGCGATTGCTACGCTGGATCGTGTCCCCCAAGGCTAAAGCCATGGACCACCCACCTGATGCGACCCGCAGAATCACAGTTGCCGAAGCACTAGAGCTTGCTGATGATCGCGTCGGTCATCTCGGTTGTGGTGGCTGCCCCCTGGCTAAGCACTTCCTGCCGCCCGGGCATTCTGGCCATGTCATACGTGCGGACCTTGCCCTCAGCCACCACCGATTCGATGGCTTTACGGATGCGCTCGGACTTCTCCTTCTCGCCGATATGATCGAGCATCATGCAGGCTGAGAGGATCATGGCGATCGGGTTGACGATCGACGGGTCCAGCTGCTCGTATTTCGGTGCAGAACCATGAGTCGGTTCGAAGACTGCCAGCTCTTTACCGATGTTTGCGCTACAGGCGAACCCCAATCCGCCGATCAAACCGGCGAATCCGTCCGAGACGATATCACCGAACATATTTCCCGAAACCAGGACGCCGTAGGTTTCGGGGTTCTTGGTGAGCCACATCATCTGGGCGTCGATGTTGGTCTCCCACAGTGCGATGTCGGGGTAGTCTTTGGCGGCCAGCTTGCCCTCAGCCCGGAGCATACCGGACGTCTCGCGGATGACGTTGGGCTTCTCGCAGACAGTGACCGACTTGTACCCGAACTTCTTGGCGTAGGCGAAGGCTTCGCGTATGATCCGGCGACACGCCTGCCGCGAGAAGATACGCGTCGAGATGGCCATGTCTTCGCTCTTAACATGAGCGAACGTCTTCATCTTCGGGTGAGTTTCCAAAGCTGAACGGACGTTGTCTGGCGGGTTGGTCCATTCAACTCCGCCGTAGAGACCTTCGGTGTTCTGGCGGAAGATCACCGCGTCGACCTTCGGCTCCTCAAAACCATCCTCACCTTTGCGACGGATGAAGTTTAGCGGGTTTCCGGGGAACGACCGGCAGGGTCTGATGCAGATGTCCAGGTCGAAATGCTGTCGAAGCCCGACGATCGGGCTTGAATATACAAAGCCCTTGTCACGCAGCTCAGGAGTGAGCTCCTCAGCCGCCTGGTCTTTGGGTTTGGACGTAATGGCTCCAAACAGTCCGACCTTGTGCTCGGCCAGCAAGTCGATCGTCCGCTGGGGCAGGGCGTTGCCTTCCTTGATCCAGAACTCCCAGCCAATGTCGGCGTGCACATAGTTGGCTTCAAAACCAGCGGCTTCGAGCACCCGAATCGTCTCGGGGAGCACGACCTTTCCAATTCCATCGCCCGGCATCGATACAATCGTTCGCTTCGCCACGTTTATAATCTCCAATCCGAGTGCTGTTGATCCCTCTGTCAATCCCCGTACATTCCTCCTCCGTCCCTCGGACCAGTGGCAAGCCGTGTGCCAGGAATGAACCATCTCGGGGCGACTGATGGCCGTCTGGGGTTGGTTGTTGCTAGAGTTGGCCCGAACGGGTTGTCTATCTTGCCGAAGCCGGGATCCGCGCTTCGCGGTCCATGCTGTGTGCGATCCTGGTGAGCTCCCATCGCGAGCACCGCGGTTGGGAGCGAGCGAGCTTGCGGCGCCAAAATTCCAGGTAGGCTTCAGCGGTTCTGGTCCACGTCAACGTGCAGGCGTGGTCAAACGCACGGGCGATCAGGTTGCTCCGCTCGTCTGGGTGGTCGCTGTAGTGGGCGACCTTTCGGGCGAGCTCTTCGCCGTCGCCGGCCATCACCAGGTAAGGACTGAAGGGTTCGCCGCCAATGTAGTCCTTCTTTAGGGGATCGGTATAGGCGGCTACCACAAGCCTGCGCCGGGCCATCGCCTCTTGGATGGCCATCCGCCCGTCAATGAAGCCGAAGCACGATTCGACGATATGTCGTTGGGCGTCCTCCTCCCGTCCGTTGAAATGTACGGGGAGCCTCTCACGCTCGGCGGTCTCGCGCAGAGGGCGAGCCAAGGTTCCGTCACCGAAGACCTGCAGTTCGAAAGTCCTACCCCAGCGTTTGGTGAGAATGCGTACCGCGTCGATGTATATCCCTATTCCGCTGTCGGGTTCGATCCTCCCAATGTAGACAGCCGACTCCGGCGGCGGTTCGGGTACGGGTTCAAGATCGTCGGCTTGGGGATATAGGCCCTGGTCGGGGCAGATGTCGGGCTCGACTCCAAGCCACTTCTCAATGAACTCGCCGTCGTGCACGACGCCTGCAGCCAGCTTCAGTGACCGCTTCGCACGGCGTTTTTCCTGTTGGGGAACGGGATAGGTATACGACATTCCGTGACGCGTCAGGAATACCTTGCGACGATCGATCATCGGTCCGACCATTCGCCAGAAATATTCAAGCATGTGTGTGTTGCTGACATTGATGACGTCAGCCCGGGCGAGCAGAGGCAGCTTGCGTATGAACCAGGCGCGCGATCGCAACGGCGAACGCAGCGCGGGGAACCGGTGAATGGGCACGCCTTCGTGTGTTTCACTCTCCGGAAGGTCTTCCACGGTCGCGCCCGCGATCACGTCGACCCGGTGTCCGGCAGACTGCAAAGCTCGGGCAAGCTGATGAATGTACTTCTCGACCCCGCCGACGACAGGCCAATAGCGATAGACTAGCAGTACGATCCTCATTATGCGATCACCTTCTCCGGGTTGACCCGAATTGCAGGTGTGTTGTCACTAGTGGTCACACTCGACGCCCTGGGAATCAGGCTTCTAGCCGTTACAGCCATTACGTTCCCTACGACGTGCCCCGGCGTCATGTCGATCGTAGCCTCCCTGCTGACTTGCTCATCGACGAACCTGCCCACAGCTTCGGGGAAAGCTAGATAGTCGTGAAAGACGATCAAACCGCCAGGGGCAACGAGCGGCGACCAGAGCCTGAAATCGTCTCGCACGCCCTCGTAGGAATGGTCCGCGTCGATCAACAGAAGGCGGATCGGGTCGCCCCGATACTGGCTGGCCATCTCCGTGGTAAGCCCGATCATCGGGTCTACCAGGTCGTCCACTCCTGCCTGTTGGATGCGACTCTTGAAGGCGCCCAGCGTGCTGCCGTCGAAGTTGGTGATGCTGGCGTAGTGTGTGTTGCCCTCCATCGTGCCCTCGAAGGTGTCCACCGCAAAGACGCGTCCCCGTCCTCTCACACGGCAGGCTGTCGCCAGGTAGCTGGTAGTTAACCCCACCCACGAGCCAAGCTCGACGATGTCGCCCTCGACAGGCCAATCTATCGCCAGGCGGTACATTTCGAGGAGCTGCTCGGGCGGCATCATGCCGTCTCCAGACGACCAGTGAATTCGCGACCAGAGCTTCGCCAGGCCTGATACCGCGTCATGGTCTAGTGCGAGGGCGTCAAGAGGCATCTTGAACCCGCGCAGCAACCCCATACCGCGCAAGGCGGAAACGACATGCCGCACCATCGAGTGGCCCGGTCGTGTCCCGCACAGGCCGTAATAGGATTGTCCCAGAAGCGACATGATGTCGTCTCTCTATCTGTTAAGCGCATTTTCCGTCATGGTGCTCCCCGGCCTGCGGGCGAAAAGCAGCAGGTTCATACCCATCAGCCCGTCCAGGCGGGAACGTCTGTCGGTCCAGTCAACATCTCGTTTGAACACGTCCTTGCCCCACAGGTTTCCGATCGACCGCCAGAACCCGTAGCATTGCGTCTCTATGTCCACCAGGCCTGACGCGCTGGCAAGGGTCTCTATCTCGCGGCGAGAATAGGGAACCTCGACACCATAAGGCCACCACCCACGAATCTGGAGATACGCCTTCCAGATGCGGTAAGGCGGACACCGGGAATGCGGGACGCTGATAATCGCCAACCCTCCGGGCCTGAGCACATCAAGGTGAGCACGCACAGCTCGCAGGCGATCTGAACCTCTGAAATGCTCGATAACTCCGGAAGAGAGAGATACGTCAAACCGCCCGCTCCACTTATCAAGCCTGCCCAGCATGTCGCCGCTTTCACGTCTGGCATCGAGCCTTAACCGGTCGAACCGGCGCCGCGCTTCGTCAAGTGCTTTGGCGGATTGATCCAGCAAGGTCACATCAGCTCCGTCACGGGCCAGCAACACTGAGAGATCACCTCGCCCACTGCCAATCTCGATCGTCCGCAAACCGCGGATCGATCCGAAGGCAGCCTCCGCATGCCTTACGATCAACTCCCAGCGCAAGCCGCTTCGCTCTTGTGCCAAGAGCATGTCATCCTTGGCGTCGGAGGGGCGGTGGCGCCAGATGCGTTCCCACACCCGCTCCTCGGTCGCCGATGGTCCAATCGCATCGGGTGTCAGCGCCGGCAGTTGTGTGACTGCTGTGTCCATTTGCGTACTGTCCGCATACGATTGTTGGGGTGCCGGAGTGCCATTCTCACGCACGTGTGAGCATGCCGCTGCGATTTCCGGAGGACAAGTCACCAGTGATGCCTGGCACTGGTCAAGTGCCAACGGGGAATCCGCATCCGTCAACTTCGCCCAGGACGTTTATCGGACCGGTGGGGAAGACTCTTGAGTAGGCTGTGAGGATTGATCGCGGTTTGTGAGGAAGGGTGTAGCCGATCTGATTGCGGCCTGACCGAGCTCCAGGAGTGTTCGCATGCTCGGGCGACTGGCGAATGCCTCCGCGAAGCTGCGCGTGGCTTCGGGATAGCGACATGCCCGATACGCATCGTATCCCAGTTGGCGACACGTGTGGGCGCGGTTCGCCCTGATCACCAAACCGTGTCGACGCGTCAGCGGTTGCAGTTCGCCGTGCATGATCCTCAGCAGGTCGCGTTTCCTGAGAGTATTGCGGTGGCGGTCGGTCCGCGAGAGGCTGCCGTCTGTCGCGTGATGCAGGCAAAGCGGCTCGTTCACGAAACCGGCGCTGCATGCCTTCGCAACCTTCAGATAGAAAAGCCACTCCTCCGCATAAGACAATCCGCGCGGGAAGCGGATAGAGTCGGCCAGCACTTCACGCCGGACCATGCCGACAATCGTGGCGATGAAGTACTCACGAATGAGATAATCGAACAAGCCGCCGGTGCACACGCACAGACCCGGCGCCACCGTTTCGCAGGGCACCTCCCGAGCGACAGGTCCTTTGGTATCGAAGACGCTGGGATGACGGACGCCGTTACCGTCGATGTAGGCGAAGTCACCGTAGACAAACCCCAGATCAGCCCGCAGATCGAACAGTGCCAGTTGTCGTTCGAGCTTCGTGGGTAGGTACTCGTCGTCAGAATCGAGGAAGGCTATGAACTGACCTCGAGCGGCGTCGATGCCACGGTTACGAGCGGCGCTGCTTCCGGCGTTTTCCTGGCGAATGCACCGGAATCTGTCGCCCAACCGCTCCGTATAGCGATGGGCAACCGCCTCCGTGTTGTCGGTGGAACCGTCGTCGATCAGCACTATCTCGAAATCGTCCAACGTCTGAGCAATGACCGAATCGAGCGCCCTGGGCAAAAGCGCCTCGCGGTTGTAGGTCGGGATGATGACCGAAACGACTGGGTCCATTATGCCTGGCAGGCCTCCACAACTGGACTGGTTACTCCAGCGGATCCACTGGAAAGACCGTTGAGCAGATCGGCGAGTTTCCCGGTCAGCTCTATCCGACTGAACGGGGCGAGCTTCGATACGGGGCAACCGCTGATCGGCTGACCGCTGCGCCACGCAGCGAACGTTTCTGCGAGGGCTGCTGCTATCGACTCCTCGCTGAACGTGACCGTAAGACCGCACCCACACGAGCGAACAATGCGCTCGCATTCGCCGTTTTCCGGGCCAACCACGAGAATCGGGCGGCGCGAAGCCAGGTACTCAAAGAGCTTGGCGGGGATCACCGACTCGGCGTTAGGCCCGTCCGGAACACTCAGAAGCAAAGCGTCAGCCCGGGTCATCTCACCTATGGCCTGACTGTGAGACACGTATCCGGTGAAGACGCATCGCACGCCTGTTTTCTGCAGACGCGTCGCCGCGCTTCTTCCGCAGTGACCGACGATCCGCAACTCAAAGCAATCGCGATCCGCCCGCAACTCATCGACGAACCGCTTCAGCCCTTCGACAAGCGCATCTCCGCTGCGCCAGCAATCGAATCTGCCGACGTGTGCCAACGTGAATGGCTTGTCGCGGGGCTCGCCAGGAACTTCGATGCCGTCGGTCCGCTCGAAGTCGGCCGGGTCAAACCCGTTGGTTATCGTGACGAACTTGTCCGACTTTCCGGGCAGGTGACCTGCGAGAATCTCTGTCTGACGCTCAGTGACACCGATAACCACGTCTGCTGATTCGAGAATCTCCTGTTCGAGGTTTCGTTCCGCGAGCCGTCGGGAGGGACTCTCAACCAAATAGCGGTAGTCATCCGTCCACAGATCGCGGAAGTCGGCAAGCCAGGGCAGGCCGGTGCTCCGCTTTACAGCCAACGCAAGCATGTGGTTTGAAGGGGCTGGCGACGTCGAGAGGATCGCGTCTACTGCCTCTCGTTCGATGATCTTCGAAACCGGTCGGACGCTTGCCCGTGCCCATGAGGCACAGTCATCCGGCCTCGATCTGTTTGCCTCAAGTGCCTCCAAACGCCAGTCGATCGTCCGGGCGAAGGACGCCCCTATTCCTCTTCCGCAGACCATCCCTCGTAGCGACCGACGCAAGGAACGGGTCAACCCACGAGCCGGGATCGAGTGGATCGCTAAGTCTGAAGGAAGATCAGTCAGTAGCGTTGGGTCAAGAGGCAGCCCGGCAAGCTGACTGGCCGTCCACACGATTGGTCTCCACCCCAGCGCAGGCAGGTATTTGGCGAACTTCGTCACCCTCTGCACGCCAGGTCCGCCCGTTGGGGGAAAGGCTGCTGATATAAGAAGAACATGCCGGAAAGGGCGGGTATCCGCAATTGCGGGTGATCGGGATGATCGGCTCACGGAGACATCACCTCCACCGGTTCAGCCTCGCGAGTGCCGGTGGTTTGAAGGGGCACTGCGGCAGCCACCTCTCTGACAGGCAGGGATCTTTCGGCGATTACCGTATGTCCGATCAATCGAATCATCACGCCGCTGAGTCTGTCCGCCAGCGCTTCGAGATCCAAACGAACGAGCTTGTTTCGTTTGCACCCGCCGGGTAGGCCTCCCTCCTTCCACGCCCACCAATAGGCCGTAAGGGCGTCAGCGATGGCCTCAGCATTGCGATCCACGCAAACGCCGGCCTCCAGACTCTCCACCAGACGCGCAACGGTCGAGTCACGCTCGCCAATGACGAAGATGGGTCGCCCCGAGCCCAGATACTCAAACACCTTTCCGGGTACGACGGATGACGAGCTGGTTTTGATGGCTGTTGGGAGAAGCAACATATCAGCGCTGTTCATTTCACTCAGGGCTTCAAGGTGTGGAAGATAGCCTGTAGCTACAAGCGGTACGCCGGCTTCGTGAGCGCGCTCTCGCAGGCGATCGGAAATCTGTCCGACGATTCTCAGTTCGAAGCCTCTTTCGTACTCTGCACTGCGGCGGATGAACTTGCCGATGCCCTCCAGATACTCGGGCGAGACCTGTGTTTCGCGAAACTGGCCCGCGAATGTGAGTGTGAACTTCTTGCGCTCAGGGCCAACGGTGCCGCAGATGTGACATGACGGTATCTTATCGAAGTCCTCGAAATCCAGACCGTTGGGAATGGTATGGAACTTCCCTTTCTCGTGTGGCACACGATCCGCCAGAATGTCGCGTTGCGCGTTGCTTGCAGCAATAACAGCCTCAGCGCCAGTCAGGAATCGCTGTTCGAGGGCGCGGTCGACAAGGCGTCGCCAAACCCACCGACCGACATGCTCGTGGTCGTCCGTCCACAGGCCCCGAAAGTCAGCCACCCATGGCAGACCGGTCTTCTTCTGAAGCATCCAGGCAAGCAGATGGTTGGAGGCTGGACTGAAGGTGCTGAAGATGACACCGATGTTTTCGTCGCGGATGATCCGCCTGAGAGTCCGGTAGCTCGATAGTGCCCAGATGACCTGTTCATCCGGGACGCACCGCGCGAGAAGCCAACGCGACAATCGCCCCAGACGCCGGGCTATTCCGTCGACAAGCGACGCCATCGCGGACCACCCGCCGACCAGCTCCGCCAACGGCGTGAGCGTCCTCTCGATCCGCCGTGTCGGGTCCCAGGTGGGCCTCCTCCGACAGTCAAGATCGTCCGGAAGATCGTCAAGCAACGTCGCATCGAGAGGCAACGAAGGAACATAAGAAGCTGACCACACCACCGGCCGCCAGCCAAAACGCGTCAGGTATTTGGCGAATTTGGCTGTGCGCTGAACACCAGCCCCGCCGGTCGGCGGAAACGCATTGGCGATGATGAGCACGCGTCTTTTGGGAGGTTTATCGGACATAAGCGACTTTGGCCCGTTTGTTCCAGCCTCGACCGATCGCCGGTGTGACATCAACCGGCACCGCTAGGGATCAGTGGCACACGTATCGGTCCAGCGTTGACGAAGCAAAGGAGTTATCGGCACCTGGCAAGGCGAGCTTTGGAAGCGAGCGCCCTGGCTCACTGGACACGAAGCCTGGGAAAGAGGCCTGCGCGCTTGTGGTCCCACACTCGCGCTACTGGTATACTCTTCCTTATCGGACACTGTTTGATCGCGGGCCAAGAGTAGAGCCCGTTGAGGCTGTCGGGGAATCCGAAGGCTGTCAGCCTGCTAACTAGGGGTTTGCGCATTTAGAGTACCGGCTGACAGGTTGGCTCCAGTGAGTTCGTATTGCCCAACAGATCGCCATTACCGGGGTGCTATCGTGGATGACGGGTTGGATGTTTCTCTCTTCACCGACGGTGCTTGCAGCGGCAATCCGGGACCCGGGGGCTGGGCGGCGATCCTCAAGCACCCCGCCTCAGGAAAGGTTCGCGAGTTCTCCGGGGGTGACCCTGACACGACCAACAACCGCATGGAGATGTTGGCGGTCATTCGCGGGCTCGAGGGGCTTTCTCGCTCCAAGAGGTGGAAGGTCCGTGTCGTGACCGACAGCCAATACGTCGTCCGTGGGATGACCGAGTGGATTAAGGGTTGGATAGCCAACAACTGGCGGCGAGGTAAGAAGGCGAGTTCGTCACCTGTCAAGAACGCCGATCTGTGGCGGAAGCTGCTGGAGCTCTGCGAAGACTTCGACGTTACTTTCGTTCACGTGCGCGGACACTCGGGCCATCCGGAGAACGAGGAGTGTGATCGGCTGGCTGTCGCTGCCATTGAGAAGGTCAGAAATGGCGTCGGATGACCCGCAACCAGTGTATATGGCACGCGTGGATTGGCGTAGTCCACAGAATATGAAAGACCGGTGCGGATGAAATGGGATCCCGGATACAAGCCCAAGTTGCGCCCCGTTGAGGCGTTTCGTATGGACGAGACCGAAGCGGGCATGGTGAATCTGCGCGATATGACAGGCCTGTCACCGGTGGTCCTGACGGTGTCGCAAGGGGCTTTGCACGTGATGTCGTTGATGGATGGAGGTCACACCTGCGACGCGATCCGCAGTGAGTTCCAGGCTGTCTTCAACCAGTCGCTTTCGATCGACACGCTTACATCCTTGCTGGGTAGCTTGGATCAGTCGTTGTTGCTCGAGGGGGCGACGGTCGAGCAGCACTACGAATCGCTGCAACGGGAGTACCGAAACAAGCCAACTCGCGATATGCTCACGGCTGACGCCCTGGGGATTGCGGGCGACTCCGGCGATGCTTTCCGCGAAATGCTGGCTCATGCCGCACCGAGGGTCCTTCCCGGTCCGGTGAAGGGTCTGATTGCTCCACACCTTGACTACCCTCGCGGCGGGCACTGCTACGGATCGGCATATGCGACGTTGGTGGGCCGCACGGTGCCCGACCGGGTGATCATACTCGGCACCAACCATGCCGGTCGATCTACGTCGGTGGTAGCCACCGGAAAAGACTTCGAAACGCCTTTAGGTGTAACTGCTTGCGATGTCGAGTTTCTTGAGATGATCGAGTCGCGTTGTGGCTCTTTGCGGTCCTGCGAGGTCGATCATAAGCGCGAGCACTCAGTCGAGCTTCAACTGGCGTGGTTGCAGCATTTGTTCGGTGCAGGCGAGTTCAAGATGGTTCCGTTCTTGTGCCCCGACCCCTGCGGGCCCACAGGGATAGCCCCTTTCGATGGATGCGGTGTGGATTTGCGGGAGTTTGCGCTGTCCCTTTCGGCGCTGATGGTCGAGGACGGTGGCGACACTCTTCTGGTAGCCGGTGCAGACCTCAGCCACGTCGGTGTACAGTTCGGTGACGAGCGCCCGGTGGACGATGGTTTTCTGGAAGAGGTCCGAAAGCGCGATCGGCGGGCGCTTGATGCGATCGAAGCCAACATGCCCGACGCGTTTCTCGAATGCGTGAGCGAGGATGACAACCCGACGCGAGTGTGCAGCGCGGGTAACGTCTTCACACTCGCCACCATGCTGCCCGAGGCAGCCGTCACCGTTTTGGATTATCGTCAGGCTGTCACGCCAGCTACCGGAGTATGCGTAACATGTGCGGCTGTCGCGTATGTATAGGTACGAAAAAGAAGTGTCAGGTAGGCCTTTTGGAATCGTGGGCTCGCGTGCCTTTCCTTATGCAGAAATAGCGGGCGGAATCGAGGAACTTACGGGCGATGCCAGCGACTAAACGCCGCTGTGAATAGAGCTTGTTTTGAAGGATGGGCATGAGCAGACCGAAGCGTGTTTGTTTCGTGATCGGCACTAGGCCTGAGGCCATCAAGACCTGGCCGGTAATCGACCACCTTTTATCCAGAGAGGATTTCGAGGTACAGGTTCTCCTGACCGGGCAGCATCGCGAGATGCTTCACCAGGTTGTCGAGCTTCTTGGCATTCCCGTGACGCTTGATCTGGACGTGATGACAGCCAACCAGACACTCGAGTCGCTGACGAGTGTCTTGTCTGAGCGAGTGGCTGCCGGGCTTGCCGAGTTGAGTCCGGACTGCGTCATCGTTCAGGGCGATACGACGACGGTGCTGGTTGGCGCTCTGGCGTCGTTTTACGCGAACATTCCGGTGGGGCATCTCGAAGCGGGACTGCGCAGCGGCCACATTCGACATCCTTTTCCCGAAGAAATGAACCGCCGTCTCGTGTCGGTTCTTGCGGACTTCCACTTCGCTCCCACCGAGACTGCTCGAAGGGCGCTATTGGCTGAAAACGTCCCTGACGATCGCGTTTGGGTAACGGGCAACTCGGGGATCGACGCTCTACGGCTTATGAGCGAGAGGCTGGATCAACACCCGGCGGACCCCGATCTCGCGGAGGCGATTGACGGATGTGGCAAGCGGATCATCGCCGTCACCGTGCATCGGCGCGAGAACCATCCGTTCATGGCGGATGTGGCGAGGGCTTTGGTCCGAATTCTGGAGCTTCATGAGGATGTCGAGATTATCTTCCCCGTCCACATGTCGCCGGCGGTACGTGGGTCTTTCAGCCCGATTCTCGGTCAATGTGACCGGTGCCGTTTGCTCGATCCGCTCAACTATGCCGATTTCGTCCGGCTCATGAAGGCGAGTTATCTGGTCTTGACGGACTCGGGCGGCGTTCAGGAGGAAGCCCCTTGGTTGGGCAAACCGGTGCTGGTGACGCGGCGCGTGACGGAGCGACCGGAGGCTGTCGAAGCGGGCGCAGTCCGTATCATCGGCGAGAACCCGGAGCGGATTATCGAGTCCGTCTCCGAGCTGCTGGCTGACCAGGGGGTGTACCGCGAGATGGCCCGAGCGGTCAGCCCATACGGCGATGGCTTCGCTTCCCGGCGGGTGGCGGATATCTTGCAGCAACAGCTAGGCGATCACGGATCGGGCTAAAGCAAGCTCTTGTTATGTGTAGTGATCGGACAGTGCTTCTCCGCTGAGCCGTGCAGGAAACCGACGGCTTTACGAGAACCGAGAGTGCTTCAGTGTTGCGACATGCTTGAACTTGGTGCAGCGTAGCCGCACTTGCCGAGAAGGATCACGGTTGTTGTCATTGCCCTCATGCCCGCGCAAGCTCGAGCTTCGTGCGCGGCAAGAGGCGAAAACGCCCGCCAGGCACTCTGGCGTGCCGGTTTCGGTGTCCGCGAGGGTGGTTGTTGTTTCGCGGTATGTTCCCGGGTCGACGTTGCATGAGTCTGGGATGTGTGGGTAGAATGCCCCGAGCGGCGGACCGGTGTACCGCCGCTGCACTGGCGCGCAGTTTGGAGTGAGACAATCGTGAATGAGTCGTGGGAAAACCTCGCCAGGATTGATGGTTTCAGGATCGTTCGGTTGCTGATCGTCTGGAGCTTGGTGCTGTCGGTTGTGGGTACTGAGCGTGCTTGGGCGGATCAGCCGCGCGTGCGGACTCTCGAATACGACCACGTCCGCAAGGTCTGGGCGGAGGCTTCTCCTCCTCCCGCGCTGGGAACGCCCGAGGGTGACCTGCACGCCATCCGCGTGCAGATAAGGGTCGAGAGGTTCGCCGAAGCCCTCAGTTCGTCCAAGGCATTCATAAAGCGCCATGGACGCAGTGATCCTCTGTATCCCGCTGTTGCTATCGCCCGGGCTGAGGCGCTTATAGGCCAGGGAGACTACTGCAAAGCCCACAAGCAGCTGAAGGAGTTCCTCGATCAATACTACGTGGAGGAGCTCACGGCGGAGGCGTTGCGCCTTGAGTTCGTCATCGCGGAGACGTTTCTTGGCGGCGTCAAGCGGAAGTTCCTGGGGATCCGAATGCTGTCGGGCGTTGACTTGGCACAGTCGATCCTCGACGACATTTCGATCAGCTTTCCCGACAGCGAGCTTGCCCCAGCCGCGATCAAGACCAAGGCTGATCACCTCTTCAAGACCGGAGAGCATGCTCTGGCACAGATGGAATATGAGCGGCTTGTTCGCGAGTATCCCGCAAACCGGCATGTGCGATTCGCATTACGGCGTGCTGCCGACGCAGCGTTAGCCAGTTTCGCCGGTGTGCCCTATGACGAGACGCCGCTTTTGGATAGCGAGGAGCGATTCCGCGAGTACGATTTTCACTACCCGACAGAGGCTGACCATGAAGGCGTCGGTCTGATCCTGGACAGCATACGTTCTCAGCGGGCGGCCAAGGACTGCGCTGTGGGGCAGTATTATGAAAAAACGGACCATATAAGCTCTGCGGTTTTCTATTACCGGCGTGTCTGTGAGAACTGGCCTGACACGGTGGCTGCCACCAGGGCGAAGTTGCGGCTGGAGTTGATCGGCGATGCCGGGCAGGTTCCAGGTTCTTCGATGGAAGGCGGAGGTGAGAGATGATCGGAGCTTCTCGATCCGCTGTCTTGGCGTTGCCAGTTCTGGCCATGTGTGCCGGAGCCCTTTCCGGATGCGGGTACTCGATGCGTCGTCCGTTTCCGCCCGATATTGCGACTGTCCACGTTGAAATGTTCCACTCGAAGGAGTTTCGACGCGAGTTGGAGTTTCGCCTGACCGAAGCGTTGGTTAAGCGCATCGAGATGGACACACCGTGCAGGATTGCGCCGATCCAGACGGCTGACGCCTTGCTGACCGGCGAGGTCGTGAAGGTCGAGAACCGCACGCTCGGTGATGATTTCGATCTCGACTTGCCCCGTGAGATCGGGTCCACCGTGGTGATTCGCTACCGTTTCAAGGACTTGCGGACCGGCAAGGTTCTGGTCGACAGGCCCCGCTTCGTCTACCAGACCAGCTACATTCCCCCTGTGGGCGAGACGTTCGAAACGGGTGTGATGCGGGCAATGGACGGTCTGGCAGAGCGAATCGTCGAATCATTGGAAAGCGGTTGGTAGAGTACATACAATTCAACGTGGGAATCGCGGTCGCTCATCGGAGAAGCCCCACTTGAATCACGTCGGCTTTCGGAGCTGATCGAATGTCGGAAGGGAACCATCCACCGTCTCAAGATCCCGGATCTAAGCCGCCAGCTGGACCGCGACAGAGGGTTCCGCGCAATATGATGAGCTGGCTCGCTCTGGTAGGGCTCGCGCTCGTGCTCGTTGCCTTGCTCAGGGAGAATATGCAGCCGACCGAGAAGATCACCATCACCGAGTTTCAAAAGCTCGTCGAAAGCAAGTCCATCGACAAACTGACCATAAAGGAAGACGGCGTTCTGGAAGGCAGCCGAATCGCACCGGAGGAAGGATTGCCCGAGAGTTCGGTGCAGTTCAGGGTCCAGTATCCTCCCCGAGTGATCGATGACGGTTTCGTGTCCCGCATGGTCGACAGCCTTCCCGACGGCGAGGTTGATTCCAAAAGACCCAGTCAGTTCATGTTGGTGTTGGCGGCTATGCTGCCCTGGATTCTGATCTTCGGGTTCATCTGGTTCTTCATCCTTCGTCAGATGCGTGGGGCTTCGGGTGGGGGCGGGATGCTCGGTAACATCGGGCGATCGCGCCACAAAGTTACGACCAAAGAACATACCGGTGTGACCTTCGCCGACGTCGCTGGTATCGAAGAAGCTAAGGACGAAGTCCACGAGATCATCGAGTTTCTCCGCTCTCCAAAGAAGTTCCAGCGCCTGGGCGGACGCATCCCCCGTGGGGTCCTTCTTGTCGGTGAGCCGGGGTGTGGCAAGACCCTCCTCGCCAAGGCGATCGCGGGCGAAGCCGACGTGCCTTTCATGTCCATCAGCGGTTCGGACTTCGTCGAGATGTTCGTCGGCGTCGGCGCTTCGCGCGTTCGCGACCTGTTCAAACAGGCCAAGGAAAACTCGCCCTGCATCATCTTCCTCGACGAGATCGACGCCGTCGGGCGTCGCCGCGGGGCCAACTTCGGCGGCGGTGGTCACGACGAGCGTGAGCAGACTCTCAACGCCATTCTGGTCGAGATGGACGGTTTCGAGACCAACCAGCAGGTGATCGTCATAGCAGCCACCAACCGTGCGGACGTGCTCGACCCCGCCCTCAAAAGGCCCGGTCGTTTCGATCGCCAGGTGTACGTCCCGCTGCCCGACTTGCAGGGACGCTATGAGATCCTCAAGGTCCACGCTCGCAAGATCAAGCTCGGTCCGGCAGCCGACATGCGGCGCGTAGCCCGTGGCACGCCCATGTTCAGCGGTGCGGACCTGGCTGCCCTGGTCAATGAGTCAGCCATCATCGCCACGCTCGCCGACAAGGACTGCGTCGAACAGGAAGACCTGGAAGAGGCGCGTGACAAGGTCCGGTGGGGGCGGGCCAGGAAGAGCCACGCGGTAAACGATAAAGAGCAGAAGCTCACCGCTTTCCATGAAGCCGGCCACGCGCTGGTACAGTCGTTGGAGAAGGATGCCGACCCGGTGCACAAGGTCACCATCATTCCGCGCGGGCCAGCCGGCGGCGCCACCTTTTCACTACCGGAGTGGGATCGTAAGTTCTACTCCAGCAAGTTCCTCCACGCCACTCTCCGCGTGCTGGTGGCCGGACGAATCGCAGAGGAGGTTTGCTTCGACGAGGTTTGCAGTGGAGCCGCCTCTGACATCAAGCAAGCCACCGCCATCGCACGACAGATGGTCCGTGATTGGGGCATGAGCGACAGCGCCGGGTTCGTCTACTACGGCGACGGCGAAGCCGGCCCCAGCATCCTCGACATGCCCGGACGCGAATATTCGGACAAGACGGCTGAGATGATCGACAAGGAGATCAAGACCACTCTGGACAAGGTCTACGCCGACGCCAAACAGATCATCATCGAAAACCGCACCAAGCTCGAAGCCATCGCCCAAGCCCTCATGAAGTACGAGACGATCACCGGCGAAGAAGTCAACGCCCTGCTACGCGGAGAGTCGCTCGAACGGGCGACCGTCTCCGATCTGTTGGACGAAGTCGACAGAAAAACTCCCGAGGTAGGTATAGCCCGCCCCGTCCCGGCCGACCCCGCTACAGATTCCGATCTGGAAACAGGCCCACTACCCCAACCGGGGTAAGGGTAGAAGGCAGGAAGCGTGGTAGGGTCGAGCGTCCTTTCGCCTTCTCCGCCCTCGCGTTCATTGGAAGTGCACCACCTTTTCGGGTAGACTACGCGTCCAGTTGAGTGCGTGCCTGACTCCGGCATAGCAAACCCCGTTCGCGTCTGCGCTGAGTGGCCGGGCCTACTGCTGCCTGACCAAGCGTCGGAGACAAGTCTTTGCGCGCTGCTCCATAGGAGTATTCGATCGTGCGGCATATCGAGTATCTGTTAACGATGGTTGTCTTGGGGATGTCATGTAGTCCTGTGCCCGAACCTCGGCTTGGCACTTTCTGCGGGGCCGAGTTTCCGACGGGTCGTCAGGCAACCTGTGTGGCCATCGCCGACTTGGACGGCGACGGCGACTCCGACTTGGTGGTCACAAACGGCGGCGACGATGACGTGACGGTCCTGTTCAACAATGGCGATGCGGCCTTTGGCGAGTCGATAGCGTTACCGGTCGGAGCTACGCCGCCTTCTGTGGTTGTTGGGGATTTGGATGGCGACGGGCTTTCAGACATAGCCGTGGCCAACAGCCGGCTGTCCGAGGCGGAAGGGAGTGTATCAGTCTTGCTCAACCTCGGCGATGGCAGCTTCGCCGAGGCGGTGGACTACGAAGCCGAGGCGGCGCCCAATTCCCTGACACTCGGTGATCTGGACGGTGACGACGACCTCGATCTAGCCGTCGCGACACTCTACGGCTTAGGCGTGTCGATTCTGCTCAACCAAGGAAACGGCACATTTGAGGATTACGTTTCCTATCCTATCGCAGGAATTGCTCCTCGCTCCGTAGTCGCCGGCGACTTTGATGGCGACGGTGACCTCGATCTGGCGGGGGCTACCGATGGCCGTATGCAGGTCGAGGCTAGGCTGACCATCTTACTCAACAATGGCGATGGGACCTTTGCTAGCGGGGATGACTACGGCAACATCGGCGTGCCAATGGCCTTAGCCGTTGGGGACCTGAATGCGGACAGCGATCTTGATGTCGTGGTGGCGAGCCTCTTCGGCGGAGGTGTCATTGTCATGTCGGGGCGCGGCGACGGCACCTTCTCTAACCCACGGTTCTACGCGGCTGAAGAAGACGCAGGCAGTGTGGCGCTCGGCGACTTTGATGCTGATGGCGACCTCGACATAGCTTTTACGAATCCGATCTTGCACTACGTGTCCATTCTGTTCAACAGGGGTGATGCCACGTTCAGCGGCCTGACGAAATACAACGCCGAGACGAAACCCAGCTTCGTGGCTGTCAGCGATTTGAACCACGACGGCAATCCCGACTTGGCCGTGTCAAATCAGGACAGCGACAGCGTCACCGTTTTAGTCAACTACCTTGGTTCTTCCGAGTCCCTTGACGGCTGTTCGGACCGTGAGATCGAGTCCACCACCCCCGCCGTTAGCACGGAGATTCCCGAGGTTAATGAGATTGTCATGCAGGAGGGCATGAAAATCACGGCCACCACGTCCGTTGGAACGATGACGGTTGCTGCGGGTGGGGGCCTGGAACGCTCTTATACGTGGGAGGGGGCTACGCGCTCGGTGATCATGATCCCGCGACATGAGCGATGGATCAACGGAAGTTTCGGTCTCTACTTTCCCGGTCCAGGGAACCACTGGCAAGAACACAACGGCATTGTGCGAGGGCTCCTTGAGGAGGGCCAGCAGCATTTCGAGTCAACGCATGAGGCACTGGAGTGGATTGAGTCGCGACGCTGGTTGACTTACGTCTATCGCGACGATGGGTTGACGGTCGGTTGGCGCAAAGATGGTGATAAGCTGAACGTCGACGTCTGGCAGATCCTCGTCAATGGCGAGACGCCCACGGAACTCGACGGAAGTCAGAATGACATGATAGTCGTGGACTACCCTATGAACCTGGGATGAGTGCCAGAAGAGGAGGGAGAAAGAGGGTTTCCCCCATTGTGCATTGACGCCCCTTATGCTTCAAGGGCGGAACGTTGGCGGGTTGATATTGCTGTTGCGAACGTTCCGATCGCGGTTAGTAGGATCGCTCCGACCCAGAAGGGCCACTGGGGCGCCACGTCGAACAGCAGTCCAGCGGCCAGCGGACCTATCGCTCGGGCGAGCTGTTGCAGGCTGTGTGACAGACCCAGCGTGAACCCCTGGCGGTTCGTATCAGCCAGGCGGGACACCAGCGTGTTGAGCGTCGGGTCGGTCAGTCCGCGTCCCAGCGCCACCGGAGCGCATCCGATTATAAGAAGGCACCATGCTATCTTCGGGCTGGGTGCGAATGGAACCGCTGACAGCAACAGGAAGCCGCAGGCCGAGATAAAAGGACCAGCCGAAACAAGAGTCGGCTCGGTGAATCGCCGAACCAGGCGAGCCACAAGACCGCCCTGCACGATCACTATCATCGATCCTAGGTACACGAACAGCAATCCGATCCCCGATTCCGACAGCTCCAGCAATTTGACGCTCATATACACGATGGGGAGCTCCATCAGCACCATCGCGAACGTTCCCGAGAAGACGATAACGAATAGCTCGCGCAACCTCGGGGCGCGCCATATTGCCCGCAATCCGGAGACTCCAAAGAACGTTGCCCGCGGGGCGTGCACCTTGCCCGGGTCGCGCGATTCGGGCAGGTAACGCCACACCAGGAGAAGAGCGATCAAAGAAATAATGGCTGCACCGAAGGCCGGCCAGGATGTGCCAGTTTCTCCGCTGACGCTTCGGCCCATCCAGGCCAACGCCGCACCGATGGCTGGTCCAACGACGAAACCCACGCCAAACGCTGCTCCAAAGAGCCCCATGCCCCTGGCGCGGTCTTTGGCCTCAGTTATGTCGGCGATGTACGACTGTGCTGTGGCTATGTTGGCGCCGGTGATTCCGTCGCCTATGCGAGCGAGAAACAGAAGTGGTAGGGAATGGACGAGGTCAGCCACGCCGAGCAGGGAATGGCTAAGGACGCTGCCTGCGATGCTGACCAGCAGGATGCGCCTTCGTCCGATGCGGTCCGACCACTTCCCGAGCAACGGGCCAAAGAGCATGGCGGCGGCTGCATAGCTGCCAACAAGCGCCCCAAAGGTCAGGCCGCTCGCCCCGAGACGTTCCGCGTAGACGCCCTGGAGCGGGATGATTAGCCCAAAACCGATCAGGTCGACAACGGCGACCAGCAGTATGATGTTCAGGGGTGCGCGTTTCAATTCGAGAAAGTCTCCGCCGGAATTGGCGCTGGTTCCCGGTTCATATCGCGGGTTGCTTCGCGCGCCAAGTGGTGCTGATAGGCAGAGATGTTCGTGATTCGGTGGCGATGTGACAAAATGGGCGGATTAGGGCCTGTTTGCGGTTGGACAGAGCCTGGATTTGTGCTTTTTGAGCGGCGATTAAGTCGCGCACATTATTCGAAAAACGTGCATTGACACATGGTGAGATGGCGATAGTATTACGCGTTCCCCCGGTGGAAGACGCTGTTCGTCTGCCGGGGATTGCTCTCTGAAAAGTGAACAGGTTTGTCGTCGTGAGGATGTGAAGCTCCGCGAGGCCACGTGTCCAAAGACCTGGCGGGGCTTGAAGTTCGTAGTTGTTGACTCCAGCCGGTGTCAACGCTCGAACCAAGGTGTTAAGTCGACCTGAAAAGGGTCGCAGCTTTCATTCTCATGGACACGTATGAATGAGAGCCCTTCTCGTCAAATGCAATCGCTCGGGCGTTTTCGTCCGGGTGTTGGCAAATGATTTAAACTGAAGAGTTTGATCCTGGCTCAGATCGAACGCTGGCGGCGTGGCTAAGGCATGCAAGTCGAACGGACTCCTGGATGGGTAACTTGAAGGGAAGTTAGTGGCGAACTGGTGAGGAATGCATGGATAACGTACCCCAGACACGGGAATAGCGGCGGGCGCAAGCCCTTTGCGAAAGTGCCGGTAATACCCGATAATCCCGCGGAATCGCATGGTTTTGCGGGCAAAGCTCCGGTGGTCTGGGAGCGGTTCATGTCCTATCAGCTTGTTGGTAGGGTAACGGCCTACCAAGGCAACAACGGGTACCGGGCGTGAGAGCGTGACCCGGCACATCGGAACTGAGACACTGTCCGGACACCTACGGGTGGCTGCAGCAACGAATATTCCGCAATGGACGAAAGTCTGACGGAGCGACGCCGCGTGCAGGAAGAAGTCTTTCGGGATGTAAACTGCTGTCAGGGGCTAGAAAGATCTGATCAGCCCCAAAGGAAGCACCGGCTAACTCCGTGCCAGCAGCCGCGGTAATACGGAGGGTGCAAGCGTTGTTCGGAATCACTGGGCTTAAAGCGCGTGTAGGCGGGGTGTCAGGTGTCTTGTGAAATCCCTCGGCTCAACCGAGGACTTGCTGGGCAAACCGACACTCTTGAGGTGGGTAGAGGTGACCGGAACGACTGGTGGAGCGGTGAAATGCGTAGATATCAGTTGGAACGCCGGCTGCGAAAGCGGGTCACTGGGCCTTGCCTGACGCTGAGACGCGAAAGCGTGGGTAGCAAACAGGATTAGATACCCTGGTAGTCCACGCCGTAAACGATGCGCACTAGGTATGGGAGACTCTGACGTCGATCGTGCCGAAGCAAAAGTGTTAAGTGCGCCGCCTGGGGAGTACGGCCGCAAGGCTAAAACTCAAAGGAATTGACGGGGGCTCACACAAGCGGTGGAGCATGTGGATTAATTCGAAGCAACGCGAAGAACCCTACCTGGGTTTGACATGCATGGATGCTCTCTTGGAAACAGGAGTAGGCTGCCTTCGGGTGAAACTTGCACAGGTGCTGCACGGCTGTCGTCAGCTCGTGCTGTGAAGTGTCGGGTTAAGTCCCTTAACGAGCGAAACCCCTATCGTTAGTTGCCAACGGGTCATGCCGGGAACTCTAGCGAGACCGCCGGTGTTAAATCGGAGGAAGGCGGGGACGACGTCAAGTCATCATGGCCTTTATGCCCAGGGTTTCACACGTGCTACAATGGCCGGTACAGAGCGAAGCGATATCGTGAGATGGAGCAAATCGCAGAAAGCCGGCCTCAGTTCGGATTGGAGTCTGCAACTCGACTCCATGAAGTTGGAATCGCTAGTAATCGCGGATCAGCAATGCCGCGGTGAATGTGTTCCTGAGCCTTGTACACACCGCCCGTCAAGTCATGGAAGCCGGGAGTACCCGAAGTCCGTTTAGCCAACTGCAAAGAGGCGGCGGCCGACGGTAAGCTCGGTGACTGGGACTAAGTCGTAACAAGGTAGCCGTAGGGGAACCTGCGGCTGGATCACCTCCTTTCTAGAGGATTATCTAGACCTGAACTGCTTTAGCGGTTCATGGATAGTCAGCACATTCTTGGCGCCCGTTTCGGCGGGTGTGGAATATCCGTAAGGAAAAGACCGACGACAAACCTGTTTCTTTTTATACCCGGCCCGCTGAATCGTTAAGGATCCAGCGGGCCGATCTTTTGCGCACGCTAACGTGTAGTATGACCAGTCGAAGTGGCACGGTCGGAACAGAGGAACTCAGCGATAGCACAAGCGATTGAACGCTACGATCTGACAAAGCTCGCTCTATACCCGATAGCTGCGGCTCGAACAGACAGGCGATCCAATGCCGAACAAAGGTCCGAAAATCAAGGAGCTTGCCGTGGAATTCGGTGTGACCGCCCGCGTTGTGATCGATCGCTGCCGCGCTGAGGGCCTTCCAGCTCAAAACAGCCTCACACGTATCAAGCCTGGGGACGAACGTCTGATCCGTAGCTGGTTTGGCAACGATCAGTCCGAGAACAGCACGCCTCCGAAGCAATGACAATCTTCCGGCGCCTGTCGGAAAAGCCGCGCCACAAGCCGGCTCCTGCCAAGAGCACGCCACGGTGTCGCTGGGACTGTTTGGTTATGGTCGCGGTGCGATTCCAACAGCTGCACCGTCGACACATCGCTGGTGAAGTGCCAGTGCCTTATTGAAAACTCTGCTAAAGCCTGATAACGCGCAGCCCTTCCGGGCAGTGCCACCATGTGGCACTACATGTGTGCGCGCCCTCACGAAAAGGGACCTGCGCGGCGAAAGTGTTTGCATATCTTATTCGCCATTGGTGCTTGCGCCACAGGGGTTTACAGGGGAAGAAGACGTGAACCTCCGTCCATCCGGTGTTTTATATCCTAGCTTTGGGTTGCGTTTGGGAACAAGCAGCACCCAGCCTCCAAGGCGTGATAAAAGGATCGGAACATGGGACTGACAATTACGAACACGAACACCTACACTCTGCTCAATATTCTGAACAAGAACAGCGCTGCCCAGTCGAATCTGCTCAACCAGCTCACCACCGGTAAGAGGATAAACAGCGCCAAGGACGATCCAGCCGGTCTGATCGCAATGACGTCTTTGGACATCGAACTCACCGCCGTCAACGAGTCGCTGAACAGCAATCAGCGGACCCAGTCGATACTGAGCGTGGCGGAGAGCGCCGTCGGTGAGATTCAAAACCTCCTCGGCGAGATCGAGAAGCTCGTGCTGCAGTCCTCCAGCAGCGCCAATCTCACCAGTGCTGAGATTGCCGCCAACCAGTCACAAATCGATGACGCCTTGACAGCCATCGACCGTATGGTCAACGCCACCAATTTCAACGGAAACCGGTTGCTCGACGGGTCATTCGCTGTCGAGGTTGACGGGGTAGCCGGCAACTCCTACATGAGCAACCTGCGCGTCTTCTCCAGAAGCCAGGTGACAAGCGACACGACACTGACGGTTAGCCGTGTGGCGTCGGCGCAGTTGGCCTCAGCCACGTTCGCATTCGCCGGCGGAGACGCAAACACCTCGGGCACCACACAAGTTGCCATTACGGGAAGCCTCGGGACTGCTACCCTCACCTTGGCCAGCGGTCTGACCCAAACCGAGATCGTCACCGCGATAAACGGCGCCAAGGATCAGACCGGTGTCTCCGCACTGCAGGCCGCCACCAACATTGGTCTCAACTCCACAAGCTACGGCGCGGATGCGTACGTGAGCGTAGAGGTGCTTTCCGGGGGGGCAATGGGGGCGACGAATTTGGCCAATGACAGCCTTACCACGGACAGTGTCCGCAGCTCGAGCAAGGCGAGTGGTACTGATGCCAACATCACAATCAACGGGCAGACGGCTGGCACTGACGGCATGGACGTCAACTACAGCGCCAACGGTATGAGCTTCGCCTTTACGCTCGGTGACGACTTCGGCAAGGGAAATACCTCGGGTACAACCAGCACGACCTTTACTGTCAAAGCGTCTGGTGGAGCGACTTTCCAGTTGGGCACGACAGCTGCGACACGTCAGACCATAGGTATCGATTCGCTGGCCACTCACGCACTTGGGGGTGGTAACAACACTTCTAACCTGAGCCAGATCAAATCAGGTGGTACTGTCGAGCTTTCCGCCGATGTGGAGGGCGCCCTCAAGTCCGTCAAGGCGGCCTTATCCGAAGTCGCCGGTGTCCGGGCGAGGCTTGGCGGGTTCCAGAAATACCAGGTTGAAGCCACGATTAGCTCCCTGCAATCAACCAAGACAGGGTTGGAGGAGGCAGCCAGCGTGATCGGAGACACCGACTACGCCGTCGCCACGGCAGAGCTGAACCAGCAGTCGGTACTCGTCCAGTCCAGCATGATGCTGCTGGGGATGGTCAATCAGCAGTCGGCACAGATTCTGTCACTGCTCGGGTAAACACCGATCGAACAGTTTGGGGTACGACGGTTGGGCAACAAACGCGGCGGGTCGACGACAATCTCATCGTCGACCCGTCGCATTGCGCGCCAAGAACGCCTCACCAGGCGAGAAAGACAATGTGCTAGAAGCCATCCGCACCGAGCTACTTCCTGGCTGTGGGCGTTATCTCGAGGCGGAGTTCCTTTCCATCCCGCTTGACCACTATCTCGACGGCCTCATCGGGCTTGAGCGCCCGCAGAACCACTGCGTAATCCCCTAGCCCGGTGATCTCGTGCTCGGCGAGCTCGATGATGATGTCACCGGCGATCATGCCTGCCTTTTCCGCCGGGCTGCCGCCCTGAGTGCCCTTGATCTTCATGCCTTTTACGTCGCCAGCTAAAAAGTCGGGCACGGTACCTGTGAAGACCCGACCTCGTCCGCCACCGCCACGTGTGGGCATCGAGCGCTCGACGCTCTTGTGGGCGGGACGCGTCGGCCGCTTAGCCAGCTCGGAGATCAAGTGCCGACCGAACAGAGCGATGTGCTCCATTCCTGCGTAGTTCAGAGTGTCGGCGTCGTCGGTCGGGCGGTTGTAGTCATCATGCACGCCCGTGAAGAAAGAGATAATCGGAACACCGGCTGGATAGAATTCATGCGTATCCGTCGGCAGATACGGATCTTTCTGGATTACCAGAGCAAGCGGCTGGCGGATGTTGACGGTCTCGATGAGCTTCATCCAATCAGGAGAGGAGCCCAGACCCTGCAGGATGAGCTTGCCGTCGCGAAGGCGGCCGACCATGTCGAAGTTGACGTAGGCTGCTATCTGTCCGAGGGGGCAAGGCGCGTGGCGGGCGAAATGGGTGGAGCCCACGACGCCGATCTCTTCACCCGACCAGCAAGCGAAGATCAGATTGCGCTGTTCGCCGGGCGAGTCGTCTCTTGCGCGGGCATCAGCGATGTTTGCAGCCAGCTCGAGCACGGTGGCTGTTCCGGATGCGTTGTCGTCTGCGCCGTTGTGAATTTGGCCCTTTTCGCCGGAAAGCGCGCGTGAGCCACCCGCTTCGCCGCGGCCTATGTGGTCGTAGTGGGCACCGATCAGCACGTACTGATCAGCAACGTCGCTGTCCCCGGTTGACGGCAACAGGCCTATCACGTTGCGACACTTTCCTTCCTTGTGGTCGAGGCAGGTGGTGAGTTCGACACGGCTGCCCGGGTTCATCTTGGCAATATGGTCGGGTACTTCTCCGCCGTCGAGCATATCGCGGAGCTTGTGGAGGCTCACTCCGCTGCCGTCGAGCAGGCGGTCAGCCACCTTGGCCGTGATCAGCGCACTTACGATCCCGGCGCCACCTCCGCCTGTGTAATCAAGCGGTGGCAGTTGGCCGGCGGCATCCGGGTCTGCAATCAACAGGAAGCCGGCTGCACCGTGCTTGAGGGCTTGTTTGGCCTTGTAGTGTGGACTGCTGTAGTGCGAAAAGCGGATGCGCTCATTGGTGTCCACGTCGGCCGGCACGTCGTCCAGCGCCAGCACTATCTTGCCGGCAACGTCACGGTTCTTGTAGGAATCGTATTGCTTCTTGTCGGTTTCACCGGGGACAACTAGGCCGTAACCGACGAAGACGACTTCGCCGCTGGCTGTCGCGTTGGTCGTGAACGACAGCGGACGATAGTCCTTGTCGAGCACAAGCGGCTCGGCAGGCGAAGTTTTTGAGCCGACAGTCAGCCGGTTTTTCTCGGGCACAACTTGGACGCCGGCCTGGAAGGCGAACTCCTGGAAGTACGTGCCGTTGTCGCCGAGTGGCTGCAGACCGGCCTCTTTGAACCTGGCGGCTATGTAATCCGCCGCCATGCGGGCCTGGTCTGTCCCGGTCATCCGCCCCTCAAGCTTATCACAGGCCAGGTAGCTCACATGCTCGTAGAGGTCCTCAGCCAAAATGGCGGTCTTGAGGCCCACCTCGATTGTCGGAGGCTTGGAATCAGGCCAGGAGGTTATCGGCGGGGTGTCGAAGTCCGGCGCCGGTTCCTCCGTACCTCTGGGCGGAGCCGCCTTGAGCGCGGCAAGAGCGCCGCGGTGATCCCAATCAGCCATGAACAGATGCGCCGTGTGCGGCTCGGTCGCTGTTCTGCTCGACGCCCAGCACAGTCTGTCGCCGTCGGGTGAGAACACCGGCAGACCGTCGAACCCGTCGGTATAGGTCACTTGGATGGGTTGCTTTTTGCCCACAGCGTCCACGATGAACAGCTCGAAGTTGGCAAAGCCCAGCTTGTTTGAGTTGAAGACGGCATACTCGCCCGATGGGTGCATGTATGGTGCCCACGACATCGATTTGAAGTCGGTAAGGCGGCGCTTGTCTGTGCCGTCGATCTTCACCGTGTAGATGTCGGCGATCAGCCCGTTTTCTTCAAAATGTCGCCAGATCACCCGCTTGCCGTCCGCGGTGAAGAAAGGTCCGCCGTCATACCCGGGCCAATCGGTGAGCCGACGCTGGTTCGAACCATCGGCGTCCATGATGTACAGCTCGCCGAAATACTCCGGCTGCTTCTCCCACATCTCGCGCTCTTTCTCGCTGAGCTTCTCGATCGGATAAGCATCTCGCATGGTCATGAAGACGATGAGTTCGCCATCTGGGGAGTAGGCTCCTTCGGCGTCGTAGCCGGGAGCGTCGGTGAGGCGGCTTAGCCGCCGGCCTCGATCGTCGCACGAGAAGATATCGAACTGCTCGTCGTAGATCCAGGGGACGTGCGGGCGGTTGGGGTCTTGACGTATCTCATATTCGCGCCGCTGCACCTCGCGAGCCTGGGGATCAAGATGCGTCGAGGCGAACAGCACTTCGTTGCTCCCGGGCCTGAAAAACGAGCAAGTCGTGCGGCCTACGCCCGGCGAAACCAAGCGGGTCCGGCCGGTCGCCAGATCAAGAGTGTAAATCTGGTAGAACGGATTGTCCCGGTAGCGTTCGCTCTGAAAGATGAGCCTTGAACCATCCGAGGAGAAATATCCCTCGCCGGATCGCCGCCCCTCAAACGTTAGCTGGCGAGTGCGAGAGATGAACCTGTCATGTTCACCAGCCGGTGCCTGATCAGCCCAGACCGCCGACACACCCACAGCCGCAAGCAACCATATCCATGCCCATCTGTTTATCTTCCCGCATGACATACCCGCACTACCTCCCAACCCAAGATCGTGTTCTATTCGGCAACGGTGACTTCCGCGCAGGTGCCCCGCACCTTCACGATATCGAAGGATGGGGTACACGCGCGGTTCAGCCCGGCTGTGATTCGGCAACCAAGTTAACCGCAAACTCCATTTGTGACAGATATTCCGCCGGATCGCAAGACGGGGGTACACCGGCCGAGCCTCGCTCGCCCCACCAGCATCGATTACTCAAGACCACCCAGTACGTTTACGATAGGTATGGTGAGGCTGTAAGGGTCTTCACCTTGAGGGTGAGCAGCCTGCTGAGGGAACTCGGGTTTCGGCGAGCTCGGGTTCCCTCATGTATTGCCTCGAATCCGTAATGGGGCGTCACATCTTGATCTTGCCCGCATCTTCAAGCATCTTGCAAAGAAGAACCGCTCCCTCTTGAGGCGACACGGTGGCTGCATCCAGAACGAGCGCGGGATTCTCAGGCGCCTCATACGGATCGTCTATTCCAGTGAAGCCCTTGATCTCGCCCGCTCGCGCCTTTTTGTACAGGCCCTTTGGATCGCGCTGCTCGCAGATGTCCAGCGGGGCATTGCAGTGCACTTCAAAGAAGTCGGCAGACCCGACCACCTCGCGAGCAGTTTCGCGATCGGCGCTGTAGGGGCTGATGAAAGCCGTCACTGCGACAATCCCCGCATCCACGAAGAGCTTACCAACCTCACCGATACGCCGGATGTTCTCGCACCGGTCCTCGGCGCTGAAGCCCAGGTTCTTGTTCAACCCGTGCCTGATGTTGTCACCATCCAACACATATGACAGGTGACCTCGCTGCATCAGAGCATGCTCCAGGGTATAGGCGAAGGTGCTCTTGCCTGATCCGCTAAGACCGGTCAGCCAGATCAGAGCGCCCTTCTGATTGAGCATCTTCTCGCGCTCGCTGCGGTCCACGTGCCCTTCATGCCACGTTACGTTGGTGGCTTTTATGGTTGTCACATTCTTTCTCCGAAACGTCTCCGACTAATTATGATACCGTCTGGGCAGTATATGGGCGACGAACTCCACCACAAGACCGCCCGGACGACGACTTCCTTCCGGGGGATGTGCCAGAAAGGCTCTTGTCGTATCCCAGGCCAATGCGGGCAAGCCCCAGGACTTGACGTAATCGTAACCAGCCAACCATCCGAGCGTTGCCATAACGCTGACCGCACCAGGATCGAGAAATGAAGACAGGGGTTATCCCGACACCTTTTCCCGGGCTGAGACCCTTGAATCCTCGCCCGTCAATCGATAGCCTACCGCTTTTTCCAGGAGGCCCCCATGAAATCAAACCTACGTATCCACCTCGTGTGGCTGCTTTCCGGTTCTTTGCTCTTCGTGCTCAGTGCCTGTGGAACCACAGCCCCACCCCCGCCCGAGCAGGAGATTCCGACAAGCGGGAAGGACATCGACTGCATCGATGTCTGGAGCTTTGTACATTTCACCAGCGGTTATCTGCTGGGCTTGGCGATAGACGCGGACAGCTTCATACCCACCTACGTCGCCCTGATGGGGTGGGAGCTGTTCGAGAGCGGCATCTGGCCCGGATGGGGGGAATCCGAAGTAAACCAACACTGCGACATGTACGCGGGTTCGTACGGCTGGCTGATTGCTCAGGCCACCAGCGAGTGACGCCGGCTGACATGCTGTTGTGTAGGGTCTGAGCAGCGCCCGGATCTTCCCACCACCTGGGTATCCCAACACGTCCGGAAACGACGCCGGGCTTGCATTGTGCATGGTTGTTCAGGTAGGCTGAGCGTTATGGGAAACGGGCGGAACGCCGATGATACACACTGTAACGGTACGGCGAGAGTACCCGCCTGACAAGTGCACGCCCGTAACTCATCGCCAACGGAGGCGCGGAAGGTCTCCGGGGCGTAACACCAAATGGGGGATGCGATCACCTGCCTTTTCAACCACACGGCACGGCGTGTGGCCGGTGTGCTGATCATTCCAGACAGGAGATAGTGATGACCAAGAGGATTGGCAGGAGCTTGAAGTGGGTAGTGGCTTTCTGTGTCGTTATCAGCCTTCCAAGCGGAGCTCTTGGCGACCCGCCCGCCACCTTCGACTTGCGCGACGTCGGCGGGGTCGATTATGTTACCTCGGTGAAAAGCCAGACCGGCGGAACGTGCTGGACCCACGGGGCGATGGCTTCTATCGAGGGCGATCTCCTGATGACCGGGGTATGGGAGGCAGCCGGCGAGAGCGGTGAGCCCAACCTGGCTGAATACCACCTCGACTGGTGGAACGGGTTCAACGAGCATAACAACGACGACATCGACCCGCCGTCCGGCAGCGGGCTAGAAGTACACCAGGGCGGCGACTACCGAGTTACAACCGCCTACCTGTCACGCGGCGAGGGCGCGGTACGGGACATCGACGGCCAATCATACAGCACGCCGCCCGCCAGGTTTGATCCCAGCTATCACTACTACTACCCGCGGCAGGTCGAGTGGTTCACCGCCGGCGCGGACCTGAGCAACATCAATACCATCAAGAACAAGGTTATGACGGAAGGGGTGATGGGCACCTGCCTGGCCTACGACGGTTCGTTCATGTCGAACTACGTCCACTATCAGCCCCCCTCCAGCACCATGCTGCCCAACCACGCAGTGGCCATTGTCGGATGGGACGACAACAAGGTCACACAAGCTCCAGAACCCGGAGCCTGGATCATCAAGAACAGTTGGGGAAGCGGTTGGGGACTCAGCGGGTATTTCTGGATATCGTACTACGATAAGTGGTGCTGCCAGGAGCCCCAGATGGGCGCCGTCTCCTTTCAAGACGTCGAGCCGATGGCCTACGACAACGTCTATTACCATGATTACCACGGATGGCGCGACACGAAGACCGACTGCGTCGAAGCTTTCAACGCATTCGTCGCACAGACCGACGAAGCCCTCGCCGCCGTTAGCTTCTTCACAGCCGCCGACAACGTCGCCTACACGGTACGGGTCTACGACCGCTTCGAGGGCGGCGAATTGCTCGACGAGCTATCAGCAAAGTCCGGCTCCTGCCAATACACCGGTTTCTACACGGTCGATCTGGACACGCCAGTAGCACTGTCCTCCGGGGACGAGTTTTACATTTATCTGGCGCTCTTGACCGGTGGTCAGCCGTATGACCGCACCTCGGACATCCCGGTGCTGCTGGGTGCGAGCTATCGCACCATTGTGGACTCGTCCGCCAGCCCCGGTGAAAGCTACTACCGCGACGGCGGTGTGTGGCTCGATCTGTACGACTGGGATGATCCTCCGTGGAGTCAGACGGCAAACTTCTGCATAAAAGGCTTGACCAGCGAAATAGGACTCAAGGTCACACCCCCCGGCGGTTTCCTCTCCGAGGGGCCTGTGGGCGGGCCTTTCTCACCGCCTACCACGACATATGAGTTCGAATACAGAGGCGGCGGACCTGTCAACTATGAGGTCACTATAGAAGGATCAGCCGAGTGGGCGACCCTCTCGGGCGACACCTCCGGGACGCTAGCGCCTGGCGAGACGGCTGAGGTGACTATCGAGATCAACGAGCAAGCCGATACTCTCGCTCAAGGCGGGTATGTAGCCGACGTCCACTTTGCCGACCTCACCGATCACCTCGGTGACACCACGCGCTCTGTGGTGCTGGCCGTCGGTGATCCGTCCGTCCAACACGAATGGACGTTCGATAGCAATCCCGGATGGACGACGGAGGCTGACTGGGAGTTCGGCCAGCCGACCGGAGACGGGGGTGCATACGGCGGCCCCGACCCGACCAGCGGGTACACCGGTGATAACGTGTATGGATACAACCTCAGCGGTGACTATGGCAGCAGCATGCCTGAGCAGCATCTGACCACCACAGCCATCGACTGCACGGGTATCTACGGCGCGAAGCTTGAGTTCCAACGGTGGCTGGGCGTCGAGCAGCCCTCCTATGACCACGCGTACGTTCGCGCAAGCAACGACGGGATCACGTGGGAGCAACTCTGGACCAACACCGGCGAGGTCGCCGATACCGCCTGGGTTTTGCAGGAGTTCGACCTTTCGGCGATCGCCGATGACCAGCCCGAGGTTTATCTTCGATGGACGATGGGTACGACGGACGGTGCATGGCAGTACTGCGGCTGGAACATCGATGACATCCGGATCATGGGATTCGCCGCAGTTGCCCCGCCGCCGGGCGACGGTGATTACGACGACGACGGCGACGTTGACCTGTTCGATTTCGCCTGGTTCCAGGTGTGCTTCAGCGGTACCGGGGCGGACTATCCAGCCGATATCGGCTGCGAGAACTTCAACTTTGACGGCGACAACGACGTGGACCTGACCGACCACATCGAGTTCGCTTTGCTGCTTGCCGGCCCGTAGATCAAGGTAGGCGAAGAGTCCGCCCCATTGAGGGTGGCACGGGAAAACTTGTTTGCCCGTGGATGAGAGGAGCAGACACATGGGCAAGCAGTAGCTTGCCCGTGGCACCCATCACTTCGGTTGTGAAACGTCTAGCTTCTCGACTACCGTCGTTTTCGTGTTGCAGGTGCGCGCCGGCGTTTGGTCTTTCGCTTGGCCGAGGTCTTTCGCGTTGGCTTCTTCTCGATCTTCCCAGATAGCGCGAGGTCGATTCGCCGGCTGGGCACGTCGACGGAGGCGATGATAACGACCAAGCGGTCGCCAACGGTGATTCTGCGGCCGCTGCGCTCCCCGACCACCGATCCAGCCTGTGCGTCGACCTCCCACCAGTCGTCGGCGAGATTCTCGAAACGCAGCAGCCCCTCGATGAGGTAGTGATCGAGCTGCACGAAAACGCCCATACCCACGACGCCCGTAACCACGCCCTCGAGCTTCTCGCCAACGCGTTTCTGGACAAGACGAAGCGTAGTCACAGTTCGCAACTCGCGCTCAGCCGATTCCGCCCGCCGTTCGATCGTGCTGCACTGGCCACCAAGCTCGATCAGTTTCTTCTCGGTAGGGACTCTCTTTCGATCCGCACCCGTCTTGAAACCCGTTCGCAGATACTCGCTTATCAATCGGTGGATGGTCAAATCCGGATACCGCCTGATGGGCGATGTGAAGTGACAATAGTCGCCGCTGGAAAGTGCATAGTGTCCGATCCGCAAGGGCGAGTATTCGGCCCGCTGCATGGATCGCAGCACTGCAAGGTTGACGGCGAATGACCCGGGCTTGCCCCGGACTTGCTTAAGTAGGTTTTGCAGGTCCGACTTCGTGAAGTCGTCCGGCAGTGAGTGGCCCAAAGCGCCCAGGAAGCGTCGCAGCGATACGCCGGCTGTCTCGCCCGGTTCATCGTGAATCCGCCGTAGGGCGGGGATCTTCTTCGAGACCAACAATCGGGCGACGGCCTCGTTGGCTTCGACCATGAACATCTCGATGATCGTGTGCGAGAAACTCGTGTCAGCCGGTTTCACATCGGTCGCCCGACCCTCATCGTCGTAGATCAACTCCACTTCCGGCAGCTCGAGCACAACCATGCCTTCGCGAATGCGTCGGTTCCGGATTCTGCGGGCCAACGCCTCCATCAGCTCGAGGAGCGACACAACCTTGGCACTTATCCTGCCCCGTTTGCCCTCGATGACGCTTGTGACCTGGGCATAGGTGAGCCGCTTGGTCGATCGGATCACCGTGTTGGCGACACGGGTGTCCTTGACCTTCCCACGTTTGTCGTAGGTGATAAAGACGCTCTTGGTGAGTCTGTCCTGCCGCTCCTGCAGCGAGCACAGGCCGTTGGACAGCACCTCCGGCAGCATGGGTATCACGGTCCGGCCCAGATACACGCTGGTGCTGCGCTTGCACGCTTCAATGTCCAGCGGCGAGCCCTCGCAGACGAAATGAGCCACGTCGGCGATGTGCACGCCCAGTTCGGTCGTCCCGTCGCGATTCTCGGTGATGGAAATCGCGTCGTCGAAGTCTCTGGCGTCGGCTGGGTCTATCGTGATGATCGTCAACTTGCGCAGGTCTTCCCGCCCTTCGACGCTTTTGCGAGGGTCGTACGCTTCGACTACACGGTGGGCCTCTTCGATGACCGGAGCCTCAAACTCTCCGGGCAATTGGTGTTGCTCGATGATGCTCGCGGTGTCGATTCCGGGCTCGCCTGACTTCCCCAAAACCTTGACGATCACCCCACGGGCCTCCACGCCCGGTGCCGGGTACTGCGTGATCTCGACCACTACATGATCGCCTGCTTTGGCACTCTTGGCACCCACGTCGGCGATCGCGATCGGTGTGTGAAGCGTATTGCCATCTGGTATGACGAATGATCGCCCCACCTGGCGCTGCAGCTCACCCACGAACCGACTCTGGCCGCGTCTCATTATCTCGACTATCTGTCCCTCGAAGAGCATTTTTCCGCCGCGCTTGCCCCGTTTCTTGACTCTGGCTGCCACCGTGTCCCCGGTGATCGCGCCGCCTGTTTGTCCGGGGGGGACGTAAAGATCGCCATGCGAGTCCGGCTCGAGGGGAATCACGAACCCGAACCCTCGTACGTTGCCGCGATAGGTCCCGACAATTCTGCCGGGCGGGGCGGGAAGCGTGAGCGCGTTTCGTGACCCGAGGACGATGCGGCCCGTCCTCATCAGGGCACCGGCTGCGGCGTGGAAGTCGCCCTGCTCGTCCTGGCCTATGCCCATAGCCCGCGCCAGCTCCTGAAGCTGCTTAGGCCTGTATCCTTTCGCCCGCACAAACTGTAGAATCCGTTCCGCAAACGCGTCTGATGGCATATAATCCCCCTTCAGGTGGGGCGCCCGACAGGTCCGGGCACTGACCTTTCACCGACAACAAGCAACCCAGGTGGTAGCGAGCATCTCCATGGAAGAAATACTAGAGCAGGCGACGAAACTCGGCAAACTCATCGCTCAGGACCCTCGTGCCCAGAGCATGGCCGCCGCCCAGAAGGCACTCGAACAAAGCTCAGAAGACCGCCAACTTCTGACCGATTACGAAGACCGCCAACAGAAAATCGCTCTGTTGGAGCAGCAGGGCAAGCCAATCGAACCGGAGGACAAGGTCAAGCTGGCTGATCTGCACCAATCGGTAATCGCCAGCCAGGTCATCAAAGACCTCCTCAAAGCCCAGGCCGACTATATCGAGCTCATGACGGCTGTTTCCGGATGTGTAGAATCGCAGGCGATGGAACGGTCGGATTCCTAGGATTTGGCGGTCTTTCGATAGCCCAACGGAATGCGTACGCGTTGCAGGTGTCTGACCTGCGGGGCGGATTGCCAGAGGCTATACGACCTTGCCATCCGCCAGGCCAGCCAGGGTTGCGCAGAGATTGCCTGTCGACGTCTTTCGCCTGACCAGGTTCTTGTCCAGCCATATTGCCGGGTTCAACCACGATAGTAGCACAGAAATCCGGCCTAACACCCTTCAGAAACGTCGGGCGTTTCGGCTGGTTGAAGAATCTCCAAGTCCCCTCAAGATTTTTTTGCCCGTTCGTCGATAGCATTCCTGCCGAAGATGCCTAATTTGCCTATTTTGACAGTTGGCTGGGCCTCGGCGTAATCCTAAGTTCGCCATGTTTACTGTTGTCGTCAGTTGGGAGAACTGACGGGAAGGCTTGAGTAGAACCTAACAGCGTATCGGGACCGTTTCAGGGACGGGCAGGAGGCCCAGATCTTCGAGGTCTTAGGACTGGGCCCCGTGCGTCATGGAGCGCTCTCGATGCAATCATCGTCCATCGCCAACCGTTATCTGGAGCTGTTGTTGTCAGGTAACCGGGTAGCCTGTCGCGAGTTCATGTCTGAACAGTTGGCCCAAACCGAGGACCCCACGTGTCTTTATGAGAAGGTGCTCTGGCCCGTGTTGGAACAACTGGAGAAGCTCTATCGAGCTGACCGCATTAACATCGCCACAGAGCATATGGCCACTCGGATAGGCCGCACGATCGCCGACCAGGTTGTGCTGCATCTTCCTCGGAGGGAACCTAACGGGAAACGCCTGCTGATCTCCTGTGCGGATGGCGAGCCCGAGGAACTCGGTGCCCAAATGTGCGCCGATTTGTTCGAGGCACGTGGGTGGGAGGTGTATTTCCTGGGGGGCGGGGTCCCCAACGATGAGATCTTGAGTCTTGTGGGGCAACTCAGACCCGACATCTTGTTGATCTTCGGAACTCAACCGACAGGTGTTCCCGGAACCAGGCGTCTGATCGATCTGATTCGGGAGGTGTCGGCACATCCAACCATGAATACTATGGTCTCCGGGGGTGTGTACAACCGTGCAGGTGGGCTTTGGAAGGAGATCAACGCGGACCTGTTCGCCCGCACGGTCATGGAGGCGATTCCTCTCGCGGAGTCGGCGGAGCCGCGCGCACCGGTCGTCAGAATCGCGGGCGCTCCCAAGAAACGCCGCCGGCGCCGTCGTCCACCGCTCCTGGCTACTGTCGAGAACTAACGGTTCGTCGCACAACAGGCGGCGATCAGGCTTCACAGGCGCCGACAAGATAGCGCGTATTTGCCTATATTTTCAGGAAAAATGCTTGATTACCTTCTTGTGCCACCGTAGATTCATGCGGGAACACTGGGACAAACGGCGCTTCACCACAAGTGGCAGTGCGCCATTCACGAAAGGAATCCAAGATGGCAAAGAAGAAAAAGGCTGCCGCCAAGGCAACCAAACCACGCACCAAGTCTGAGATCTACCGCGAATTGTCTGAGTCGTGCGACCTGACCCGTAAGCAAGTTGTTGCTGTTTTTGAGGGCATGGCCGGCATCATCAAGAAGGACTTGGGTAAGAGGGGCCCTGGCGTGTTCACTGTTCCGGGACTGATGAAGGTCAAGGTTGTCCGCAAGCCGGCCACCAAGGCGCGCAAAGGTACCAACCCCTTCACCGGCGAAGAGATGATGTTCAAGGCCAAACCTGCACGCAACGTCGTGAAGGTGTTGGCCCTTAAAGCTCTTAAGGACATGGTCTAATCCTCTTTCTTCAGGATCGGTCGACCGGTCCCGAAGAAGCTGGATATAGAACCGCATACCGTGGGCAGCGCTGTTCCCGCAAAGGACAGGTGCTGCCCACGTTTTGTTGTGACGGGTCTTGGCAAACCCCTCAGTCGCCATGCGCTCCACACGGAACCGGAGCATGCCACAGCTTCAGTCCGGCTCGACGCCCGTCTGCTCTTTCTCGGTGCCAACCCACCATGCCCGCCAGGACTCGGCGATCTGCGACCTCGCGCGACGAGGATCAGGGGGTTCGTCCATCGACCGACCCGTGATGACCTCCAGCGCCCGCTCAGCCGCCACTCCCACCACACGGCTAGCCGGAACGTCCAGACGCAGTTCACTCGCAAGCACGTGCTCAGCGGTCAGCTTGTCTTCGACCGCATAGAACACGTCGGCTGCGTAGATGTCAGCCTCTGTCACTCCAAGAAAGACAGCCTCGTCCGCCAGCGCCTCGATCAGCGCAGGAACAGCTTCCACGGCGCGCAAAGACTCTAGACTCAGTATCGCTTCCACTCGAACGCCCGGATACGGATTGGTCAAGACGGCGTCGATCAACACATCACGGGCTGCCCGCGAAGGAACTGCCGACAAGGCGGCTGCTACTGTCATGGCTTCGCGCTGGTCGGAATTTCGCAGCAATCTGTCCAGTTCACGGGCACCGGGCTGGTCGTCTCGAATCGCAAGACCCGCTATCGCCAGGCGGCGAACGTCACGATCATCGTCCCGAGTCGCCCGGATAAGTCCTTCGAGTGCCGAGTTGTTACGGGCATGGTGCAAGACCCCCACAGCCAGCGAACGCAAGCCAGGATCATCCTCGTCAAGCAGAGGCAAGACAGCCGACACCGCACCGTCATGCAGATCGGCAAGAAGCTGAAAGTAGACAAGACGCTCACCGCCGGATGCGGCTGACCGCAGGCGATATGCCCAGTAATGTGCCCGAATCGCGTGACGCGAGAGAACAACCCCCAGCCAGATCACCACCATCGCCAGGACGACGGCGATCAACAGCCGCAAGGGTCGGCCTGCACGCACCCTACCCGGAGATGTTGTGTGTGACGAGTTCAGGTCAGCTTGCTCCATGTTGTGCATTCCTGCTGAGAGACCGATTCTACGGCAAAATCAGTCCAAGCGTAGCCGTCGGAATCGAGGAACTCACGGACGACACCAGCGATTGAATGCCATGATTGGATGAAGTTCGCTCTAAGCTCTCCGTTGCCAGGCTGACCAGGGCGTGTGTACCTTCGTTAGGACATACGCAAGCCTGTCTATGCCGCCCGCCGTCTGCGCCTCGCTCCACATGCCATAGGGCCTGATGTGGCTACGCGCGCGAGGCACATCTTTCATAATAGTGCTCGCATTCCTGCCCGGTCGTAGTATAATGCGAAACCTGAGAAGACACGGTCACTGCTTTATCGAAAACTACCCAAAACGGTCAGCGGCGAAACGAGTGCTTGCGTGTCGCATAATCGTCGTTGAATCGCGACCGGTACCTAAAGAGCCATTCCAAAGTGAAGTTCATTATCGATCTGGACGGTCCGGTACTGGACCCTAGAAAACGGTTGCTGCGAGCTTATGTCGGGGTCACCGGTACCGTCGGGCGCCAGGCGCTCGCTGAAAACGTCGCCTACCGACTGATCCGCAGTGGCGTTCCCGACGGACAGCTTCTTAGAGGCGCCAAGCCCGATGAGCTGCGCGAGTTCCGCCGGCTCTTCGATGAAGCCGCCGAGCAAGACGAGAACATCACCCTGTGCGAGGAGCAGGCGCACGTAGGAGAAGCTCTGACGCGACTCAAGAAAACCGGCGAACTGATCCTCGTGACCACGGGTTCGAACCGGTTTGCCAGGCAGTTGGTTCTCGACAAGCTGGATTTGTCCATACACTTTTCGCGCATGCTGGCTTTGTCACCCGAGGCGAACCTCCGCGTATCTCAGCTTGGGGAGTTGGCGGACGGCGATGATCGCGTGGTGGTCGCTTGTGCGTCGGAGACGTTGGCCCGCAGCGCTCATCAGGCCCACATGCTTCCTGTCGCCATCGCAAACGGTGCCTGCGACGATATTCGCATGACCCGTGTTGGGGCTCAGCTCGTGTTTGCAGATCTGGGCGAACTGGCGAACGATGTCGAAGGCGGTTCTTCCAAGCTCATACAGGCCGGTCTGCTTCCACCACAACACAACGCCGTACGCAATCCATTCCTCGAACCGCAGCACTCCTCTAGTGGGTATCGCGGTCGCCGGGGTGCTCGCAACAGAATGCGACGATAGAGCAGGTTCTATCCAATCACGGCCTGCAATTGTCGGTGCCGTTCGCGAGTTCCTCGATTCCGACGGCTACGATTGAGCTGGCTGTGCCATAGAATGGCCTTTTCAGCGAAATCGATCGATCGCGAATATGCTGATCGACGCCAGTTGCAGGAAACAGGCAAGCAAAAGTCGTGGGGTCCCGTGCGCGGGATGATCGCCGAGCAGCGCCATGCCGCCCCAGATGGCAGCGGCTATGGCGAACATCTGAAGCAAAGCGCCGAACAGACGCAACACCGAGAAGTCGTCTTGACGCTGCCGGCGGAACCCACGATCCAACTGCTTCTCTATCCGCGGCAGGTCGGTGGCGAGCCGCTCGTGGATCTCACCCAAGACTCGGACGGCGTCATCATCTTCACCCGGCGCGGGAATGCGGACGGGTGTGGGAGTGTCATCCAACGCAGGAGCGTCGCCAGAAGAAGTGGATTCCCGAGCGGGAGCATGTGGTCGGCGTCTATCGCTGAGAATCAGCTCAGACGCCTCGACAAGATCGCTGGCCCGCTGCGTCGCTCGCACGTTCTGGTCGTCGACGTGCTTCTCGTCCGGATCGATAAGTACAGTGCGACAGCCTGCGCGCCGGCCGGCTTCAACATCGCGAGGCGAATCCCCGACCATCCATGAACGCCGCAGATCGATGTCGAGCTCATTGGCCGCCTGGAGCAGCAGCCCGGGCTTGGGTTTGCGAAGCTCGGTGTCCCGACGAAAGGCCTCTACAACCGCTTCCTGGCCCGCGAGAAACGGGCAGTAGTATGCACCGTCCAGTGTGGCCCCCTCTTCTCGCAACAGCTTCTCCATCCGGTCGTGGACAGCCGACATCGTCGCTTCGTCAAAGAGACCCCGGGCGACACCCGACTGGTTCGACGTGACCACAACCAGAAAGCCACCCTCCGAAAGGCGGCGGATGGCGCCTGACGACCCCGCAAGAAGCCGGACCTTAGCGGGATCATCAACGTAGCCGGTGTCCTCGATGATGGTCCCGTCTCGATCGAGAAATACGGCTTGGCGTTTCATGAGCCATTCGCCTCCGCCAGCCCCTCCACCACAGCCTGGCGAAGCAGCGGCAGCAGGATTTCGTGCTGACCGATCACCTCAAACCCTCGCCCCTTGCAGACCGGACGAGTGATGACGTTTTGAGTGGGTCTGTAGTGGCGGATCATGTCGAAGTTTGCCGCCACCATCGCGTCCAGGTTCGCCCCCAGATTGCGAGCAACCGAGACGGCTTTTAGAAACACCTCGGGCATCACGACGGCTGATCCGATGTTACACCACACGCCTCCGACACCCGACGGATCACCAGGTTTGGCACCCAGGTCCGACACCACGTCACAGATCAAACGGAAATCGCGCAGCGACGCCGCCCCAAGCAAACCCCCGTCCATCCCGGAAGATACGTGAATCGTGTCAGTTCCGACCGCGACGTGAACACAAACAGGAACGCCTTCTTCTCGAGCAACGGCAAACAGGCTTCGGTCGCGGTTGGGGGCGTCGCGATCAACCAAGAGTTTTCCGACAGCATCTCCAAGCCCGATCTCCTCCCGGCCGGCCAGTGCTACCACGTCGTTGAAGAAAGTCAGCGTCTCGGTGACCATGCCGAACGTCCCGTCGCGAATGGTGTCAGCCACTTCTTCGCTGGTCTCGCCGCCGGTAGCAAGCTCTACATCGTGAATGGCTGCGGCTCCGTTGCAGGCGATGGCTTTTATCACGCCCCGCCGCACCAGGTCGATGATAACCGGCCCGCAACCGACCTTGATGAGGTGCGCCCCTGTCGCCACCACCACAGGCCTGTCTCCGTGAGTCGCATCCACCATCGCCCTCGCCACGCTCCGAAGAGCCGCACCACCGAGCAGGTCAGGCATCGACGCCAGCAGTTCCCGCGCTGACGCTCCCGCCTCGGGAAGCGAAGCCATCTGAGCAACCGCCGCCTTGTGCTCGCGCCGCGCGATACTGTATGTGGTAAGGGCTTCGGTGTTGACGGGATGGTAGGGTCGTGTCATGGCGTGTCATCAGACTGTATCAGCCGCTCAAGGGCTTTCTGCAACATTGTACCGCCGTCGTCCAGGAAGTCGACCGCGATGCGCACGACGCCGATTCTCGCATGGTCCAAACCACCCAGTTCCGCCAGCTTGACCGCGTCCTTTTCGGTGGTTAGCAGCATGTCATGCGGCGCGAAACGCCCCGTCGCTATCAATGTGTCAATGTCGCGGCGGCGATAGTGATGGTGGTCGGGCCACCATTTCTCTCCGACGATCTCGACCCCCAACATGCGGACAGTAGTGCGAAAGGCGCTTGGGTTGCCGATCCCCGCGAAAACGACAGCCCGTTTGCCTTCGATCTTCTCGCCAACCGGTGGTCCGTCGAGGTGCTCGACGGCTATGACACGGTGTCTGCTCTTGATTAGGATTGTGTCGCCAGTGAGGTGGCGAAGACGATTATCGATCACTGAGATTTCGCTGGCTGACACCTGGTCGACGCGTGAAACCACGATTACGTCTGCCCGTCGCAACGCTTCGAGCGGCTCACGCAAGAGCCCGCGCGGCAGCAGATGGTCAAAGCCGAACGGGCACATGGCATCGATCAGCACGATATCGAGCCCTCGACTGATTCGGCGATGTTGGAACCCGTCGTCGAGCACGATCACATCCGCGCCGCATCGAAGTCGGGCGAACTGAGCCGCCCGAACACGATCCGGGTCAGCTACATACCCGACACCGGGGCAGCTTTTCAGAACCAGGCGCTGTTCATCATTGGGTTCGCCGCTTGCCGATTTGTAGCCGCGCGCCACAACCGCCGGGCTCAGACCCATAGCTTCAAGGCGGCGCACGACTTCCATTACCAGCGGCGTCTTGCCTGTCCCGCCGGCTGTTATGTTCCCCACGCTGATCACTGGGATGGGCACGACCACACTAGCGCCCTCACGATCGAAGTGGCGGTTGCGAATCTGCACGCAGGTGGAGTAGGCGCCTTCCAGCAGGCGCAAACCCGCACGAACGGGCCAAGCCCAAACGCCTCCGTGACCGGAAATGATCTTTCGATGAAGACTACTGCCGTTCATAGAATCAACCAAACGTGATTCTACACTTGAAACCGCGGTCACTCCAGCCCTTGTCCGTACCTCCAGCCGCCAGACAGCGCTCAATGCGCAACACGACGCGACGGATCAGGCAATCACCCTGAATCCGTCGCCCCTGATGCGGTATTCGGTATCTGCGAGGTATCCGGCGAATCCATAGCCAAGACCATGGGCTGTCCGTCCATTCGGTTGGATGTTGGCAGCCCGGCGCTTCTCGTGCGACGAAGTGTCAGTGCACCGTGATGGGAGAGGCTGGAATTTCGCTTTCTCGATGGAGGGATGGGGCGGAGACACTGGAGCGTAATGCTGCCGCCTCTTGGGCAATACCCGAGCGACCCACATTCTCGCGAGCGGTGTGGAAGCGTACGATGTTGGCTATCAGTACCGTAACCAGCGATTGGCCGAGCGAGAAGACGATCAGGCCAGCCAACACCACGCGCGACCAGTGAAGATAGATGTGCCCCTCGGTCACTCTGGTCAGCAATCCAGGACCCACAAGCCACACGAACAGCGGGACGGTTACCACGCACTGCAAACCTAGACCGGTGAAGGTGTACAGCTTGTCCAGAACAACGGCGGCATACGTTCTGTTCGCGGTTGTGTCAGCCACCAGAAGGTGCAAGAGGTCAGATAGCACTGCGGCTGACAGAAGCGTGACACCAAGCGTGCCCATCAGCGAGCAGAAGAGCAACCTGTAGATCATACCCTCTTCAAGGCTGCCGGCGCGAAGCCACATCTCGATGGGGTGCATTGCGAGAAGCGCCATGAGCGCCAGACAGACACCCGAAAGAAAGAGGAATGGTTTTGCTGGTTTCCACATCAGCGTCATCTCGAAAATGGTGCGCAAGAAGCGCACTCCGTCTCGCAATACGTGAAGCTTCGACTCGCCGACGCGCTCCTCGTAAGCCATGGGCAACTCGACGATCTTCAACCTGTCATCCATAAGTGCCCGGGCGCTCATCGCTGGTGTGAAGTTCAAACCGTTGGGCAAGGGATAGAGCCGTTCGAGAGCATCCCGACGGATGACACGCATGCCGCTGGCTGTGTCGGTCACTGGGCGGTTGCTGAGCACCGATAGGATCAAGGCGTATGCCCGATTGCCGATCCGCCGCACGCGAGGCATCTTGCTCTGTGGGCCAAGACGCGAGCCCAACGCAACAGCCGCCTGCCGCGAGACCAAGGCTGTGCACAGTTCGGAGAAAAAGCGAGGATCACAAGTACCGTCAGCATCGAGGAAGCCCACAATCTCCCCACTGCCTCGCCGGAAACCCTCCTTAATGGCTGCACCGTAACCCTGGTTCTGCTCGAAGACGATCAGCTGGACATCGCCGTAACCCTCTGCCACCTGGGCTGTCCGATCGGTCGAGCCGTCACTGACGACTATGATCTCGACCTCATCGACGGGCGAGTGTTCCACGATCATCTCACGGGCAGCCAGGCATCGCTCGATGGTCGATCCGATAGCGTCCTCTTCATTGAGCGCCGGTATGACGATAGTCAACTTCATCGCAGTCCTCATGTCGCCTTATGACATTCACAAGCCATGAAAACACCCATTCCGCAGCTTCACGCGACTCGGGCCCGCATACAGCGGATGCTCCACCCCTTCCGGGGGTGGGGGACGGACGGCGGCGCAACAACCGCTTCCGAAACGGAAGTTCCCATAACTAGTTCGGTGCACCATCGCTCCTGCTTGAATTGAATGCTCCAACCGTTGTGTGCTCTCTCGATTCGCCCACCGAATCTGCCGATAGGACCGATAACATGACATCTTCGCCGACACTCACCCAAGGATCCTCCGAGCGTCCTCAGCCGCCGGCTATGGCGACCTGGATCAGACGAGGGCTGCCAACGCTCGCAGCTATCCTGATCGTGTCGACCGTGCTTGCCTTGCTGCCGGGCCGCACCGCGATACCCCCCAACGTCCAGGCGGATTACGTGTACATGCTGATAGCAGCGGACCGTCTCTGCGAGGGGCTGGGCTGCGAGTCGCTTCAACCGGTTGCACCGCTGCAACCCTGGGAATGGCAGTATGACTGGGGCTGGTTGACGCAGTGGCCTGTGGGCTATCCCGTTATCGTAGCAGCAACTCGCCTGATCGCGGGTCTGCCGACGATAGACGCATGCAGGTGGATCAGCCTGCTTGCCTGTGCAGCCGCACTGGTGGGATGGTTCGTCTGGATCAAAAAGAACGTGCCGCCGGGTTTTACAGGATTGCTTGTGGCGACGGCTGGAGCGGGACACGCCGTACCCATCTTCTTTCTCCTCGAACCCTCGACCGATGCACTGCTGGTGGCTGCTCTGCCTTACGTCCTGCTGCTTGCTTCGACAGTCATCGAGCGCTGCGACAAGCAGACCCAACACGATGCATCGCTCGAGGATGCATCCCACCGAGGGTGGCACGGGCAAACTCGTTTGCCCGTGGATGAGACGAGCAAACACACGGGCAAGCAACAGCTTGCCCGTGCCACCCGACTGCCGCCTTCCGCAAGCCACCGATCGGCCACCCGTTCGGGGATGAGTCCATTGCTCGGTAGCGTGACCGCCGGGCTTATCCTGTCAGGGCTGGCGGCTGGCGGTCTGTTCTGGATCAGATACGCGAGCGTTTTCGTTCCGATCGCCATCGGGCTTTGCATGTTGCTCCTTTGGGGTGTCAGGCGAGCAGTCACTCTGCGACAGGTCGCGCTGTTTGCCGCTTCGACTGCAGTTCCGGTTGTCCTGTTGGTGGTGCTCAACCGGGTCTTGGCGGCGGGCGGTTCGATGCAACAGCAGCTCAACCTGGGTAGCGATGTCGGGTTTCACCTCTCGCTCGATCATCTCGGGCGGGCCTGGTGGAACTTCACGGACCTCGGATACTACGACTATCACTGGTACTCTCACTGGGCATTCGCGCTCTGGCCGGTGTTGTTGGTAACGGTCGCAGTCGTCACCCGACCCGGACGTCGGTCGATCATGAAGATGTTCCGCTGTCCGGGCATCAGCCTCAGCGCGCTTACTCTCCTCTGTCTTCTGGGAATGTTGGTTTTCACAACGACTCTGTTTGGGGGCAAGTTCGACTATGTGGGTCTGGAGAGGTACTACTTTCCGGTAAGGCCGATCTACTTCCTACTCTTTGTCGGGCCTTTGCTGTGGCTGCCTGCCCGTCCGGTGAAGGTGCTCATCGCAGCCGGTCTGCTTATCATGTGCTCATGGACGGTCCGGCAGGACTGGTCCAGACCGTACAAGAGGTGGTTGGCGGCTGACCGCGAGGTTACCGACTACGGCCAGTGGGCGATATGCTTCAGTCCCGGTGCGGCTGAGCTGTACCGCTGGCTTGAAGGGCAGAGCGAATCCCGTCTCATCGTGTGCAGCAACTTCCATGACTACATCGCTTTGGAAACCGGGATTGCAGCCATGCCCATACCGGCTGATGAGGCTACGCTCGATCGCTGGGTCTCTCGAATCTGCAAGGTCCGCGGTATTACGAATCCGCGAATCCTGTTCGTTCTTGATCCCGACAACAGGTGTCGCGATTACTTCCTGCCCGATCCGGAGCTGGTTCGCGAGAGGTTCGCGCTCGATAAGCGCGTTGTAGTGCCGTCCGGTGTTACTGCCCAGGTGTTCGAGTACAGCCAACGAGGGAGAAGCGTCAGGCTATCTTCTCTTGAAGGATGTCATAACCACGATTGAAGATTTCTTCCGGAACGCCGAGTGCTTTCATGATGCTATAGTTCTGTTGAGCCCACGACGGATGGGCAAGCAGCTCGCGGCGCTTTCCCCAGAGGTGTAGCGGGAACCACATGGTCGCAGGCGGGATCGGAAAATCACTGCCGTAAACCAACTTGCCGTGCAACTTCCGGCGACGAAGGAGGTCCTTCAGGCATCGTGGTTTGTGGGCCAGAGCGGATATGTCGGCATACACCGGGTCGTCTGGGAATCTGTCGACAAGGGCACTTGTCGTTGCGCGGTAATGTTTGCCTTTCTGGCATGGTAGCGTCGGAGCAGCCACATGAGCAATGATCACCGGCGGAATGGAGCCGTCGGTCCGGATCTTCTCCAGCAGATCGAACATGGGAATCGGGTTCTCGAAAGGCCTGTGGTTGGCGCGAAGGAAGCTCTCAGTGCCGTAGTGAATGAGCAGCGGCAGGTGCAGCTCACCGGCGCGGCGGACGAAACGCTCCACTCTCGGGTCGCGCGCGTCTATATTCTGATGAACAGGCAACCACTTGATGAGCACAGCCCCGCCTTGAACCACCTCTTCGAGCGCTTCGATGGCTTTGGGGCGGTAAGGATGGACAGACGCGCCGAACAGGTATCTGTCGGGATGGTTCATGCAGAGCATCTTGATGAAACTGTTGCTGGTGTACATGTCCGAGCCGACCGGCTGGGCACTGGAGATCGGGCCAACCGGCCTGCCGGAGTCGTCGTGATATTCATCGAAGGCCAGCAGAACGAACCGGTCTATGTCCGAAGCGCCAAGCAGGTGGCGCTCGCAGGTTTCCAGAAGGGCTACATCCAACTGCGGACCCTGGATAAGCGCCCGGTCAATCCCCAGCTTCCGCTTGATGTACGACCACAGCACACTGCCGAGAACCCGCTGCGACATGTATGCGTCGTACCCCTCACGACCCGAGGAACCGTGGGGCTCGAACGAGAAGCGTCCGGGCAACGGTGTAGCGCGCCGCTGAGACAGACCCATATGACAGTGCACGTCGATGATCACGATAATCAGCGTTCCCGGTTGTTGAGCGACCGGACATCGTAACGCAACTGCTTCGGGAAGGACAACGTTGTCCTTGAGTTCAGGATGACAGGGCCTGCTGTCGTTTCCAAGGAGGGTGTTACAGTCTCGTCGGGGCCGCTCTCTCACGGTTGCGGTTCGGCCAGAGCATCCCCAGCACCGGAGCATTCACAAAGTCGAAACAACGCCGGGTGCCACGGGCAAGCTACTGCTTGTTCGTGTGTCCGGTTTCCCCGTCCACAGGCAGACAAGTTAGTCCGTGCCACTCTCAAGTGGGATGCACCTGGACTACAGCGTTAAACAGCGAGCTTCTCGCGCAGGTACTGTGCCCGAAAGACGCTCCTGCCGGCGCCGTCGAGGGGTCGGCCCGCCATCTTCTGCAGGTGGGCAGGCTGGATGTGCAGGAAGAGGTCGTTGAGCGTCTGGATATTGATCAGATCAAACCTGCCCATTTGAATACCCATGCGGACGTGCGAAAGGAGAGCCAGAGTTTCTTCGGTACCGATAGTCCTGGCGCTGGCCAAAGCACCGTGGGCACGCCAGATGCGATCGTCGAGCCGATGTTGATGGTCTTCTGCGAGGGATTCTCTTGCCGCTCGTTCATACCCGACGATCTTGGGTATGATGTTCTCCTCGAAGGACCTGATTATCTCCGGTTCGCTCTTTCCTAGTGTGGTCTGATTCGACACTTGGTAGAAGTCGCCGACGGCGTCGGTTCCCTCGCCGTAGAGCCCACGAACCGCGAGTCGCATGTCACGGGCAGCGCGGATCACCCGGTCGATCTCCTTGGTGAGCCTCATCGCCGGCAAGTGGAGCATTATCGATACGCGGATACCCGTTCCCACATTCGTCGGACAGGCCGTCAGGTACCCGAGCTGCTTGTCGTAGGCGAAGTCGAGCCTTCCGCTCAGTGCATCGTCGAGTCCGGTCACATCTTCCCAAAGACCCTCGAGCTGCAAACCGCTGCGTAACCCCTGGATGCGCAGATGGTCTTCCTCGTTGATCATCAGCGCTCGTCGCTCGTCGGGCCAGATCGTGACACCTCTGCTGCCTTCGCTTTCCGCGTGCTGGCGGCTGATGAGGTGACGTTCGACTAGCAACTGTCTTGCGATATCATCGGCTTGGTTCATATCGACGAACAACGCATCCTCATCACCGACAACGGCTGAGACCTCGTCCGCCAGCAGGCGGTAGACCTCCGATTGTTCGCTATCGCTTGCTGTCGAGAGGAAGGGGTAGCCCGCAATATTCCGGGCAAGCCGCACGCGAGAGGAAATCACCACGTCGCTCATCGAGCTTTCGCCTCGGAGCCACTCACCCATCTTGCCCGTAAGGTCGTCGAGTTTCATGTGGATTCCAACGATTGGATCTGGTCACGGACCCGAGCGGCAACCTCGTAGTCTTCCTGCTCGACCGCTTCCTTGAGTTCGCGGCGCAATCTGAGCAGGCCGGTCTGCTTGCGGACGTTCTCGTCGACCCGAACGGGCACCTTGCCGACGTGATGGTCCGCTTCCTCGTGGGCGCGCTGGATCAGAGGCAAGAGAGCATCGCGAAAAATATCGTAGTCATGCGGGCAACCCAACAGGCCGCGCGACTGAAACTCGCGGAAGCTCATGCCACACTGCGGGCAGGTAAGATCGTCACCTTCTTTCAGACCGACAACCTTGTGTTTGAGAAACTCGTGCAGAATCTCGTTGGTCGTCTCCTGATTCTGCTTGAAGATGACGCCCTCCTTGATGGCGCACTCTTCGCACAGATGGCGTTCGCGCTTCTCAGGGAAGTTGTCCATGATGTGCACGGTCGCCTTCACCTCTTTGCAATGTTGACACAAGACGTTCATCAGTTTTCCGGTCCATCCCCATATGGCGCTGTACCCGGCGCCATGTGATTCAACTTACCACGCGTCTGGCAATGATACTCCAGTTCGCGGGCTCTTGAAAGCACGCTAATCCGACAGCCGCCAGGCACACCCGCATTCCGAACAAGCCCTACATCCGTCGCTCGCGGGTGGGGTGCCGACGAGGTTGTATCCGCAGTTGGGGCAGTACCGCTCCTCCAGGACTATGCGGTAGAGACGCGTTCGCAGATGGTGCCGGGTCGCGAATGCCATGTTTGCAGGGACCACGACCGCAGGCACGAACCCCAGGATCATCATGCCCATTATGATCAGTGGCGATCTCTGGTAACTAAGGCCTAACAGCCCGACACACATAACCACGAACAGCAAGGACCCTCCGGCGACGCATACCGCCCAAAACCGCTTGTCGCGAAGCAGATCACGCCGTCTTTTTCTACCGATGGTCTTCCGAATGTCCTCGGGGAGTGCCCTGACGAGGGCGGAGTTCCTGGCAAACCCGAACCTCACACGCCGGCCACGGTCGTCCTCGATCCAGACTTTCATGAGCCCGCCCCATGATCCTCATCGGCACACCAGGCGCCTCCGGCACCCTCTTACCCCAGCAGCCCATATGAAGCCACACAACCCAGTGTCTCGACCACCTCAACCCGGCGAATGGCTGACAGGACGCCTCCCAGGCTACTGACCTGATCGAAAACGTATCTGCTCAGCACCTCCGCCGTCGGGTCCTTCCCTGAGAGTACATCGAGGGCGTTCAAATCCGTGTCGTGAAGACGACTCAGCACGACGCGCAAGGCCTCTTCCGCCTCACCGAAATCGACCACCATATCCCCGTCGCCCAGTTCTCGTGCCGCAAAAACCGCCCGCACCACCCAGTCGTGGTCATGGGAGGATTCGCGATTCCCGTCCGGAAGTCGCACGCTGTGACGCGCAGAGAAGCAGGCCTCCACGCTCACGGAATACATCGGTTGAGTCACAATTCCTTTCCTGGTGCACGGTCGCACGTCGTTTTGCGGGTTCGTGGTCGAATTCGAACCGCACCGGCTTGAAGGCGAACATCCGCCTCCCTACGCCTGATTGTAGCGGCACTTGCGATTCCTCGCAGCCGTGAATCACGCCTGTCGCGAACAGTGTCGGGTATTCAGCGCGTATCTGAATCCGCTGCCTCCAAGTGCCGATAATACGGTTACTTGCGAGTCTCCAAGGGCACGGTCCGCGCCGGCAGTGATCCGGGATCGTGCAACGACCGAGGTGTAGGCCGTCGGACAAGCGTAATGCCACTGTTTAGAAGAGCCGTATCCGTTGTTCTGACCGTGCGGAACGATCCAGTCGGTTGTCGTGCTGTGTTGGATTCGCTCGCCCGGCAGACCAGGCGTCCCGACGAGATCATCGTCGTGGACGGCGGTTCGACCGACGACACGCCGAACGTCATCCGCAAGGCCAGCAGAGCCAATCCGCGCATCCGCATGATGACCGCCCCCGGCGTCAACATTGCCCGGGGGCGCAACATCGGTATCGAATCCGCCGGAAGCGAGATCATCGCCACTACCGACTCCGGATGTCGGGCTGAACCGAACTGGCTGGAACGTCTTACCGCCCCTTTTGAAGAGGATCCCGCAGTCGAGTTTGTGGCTGGGTTCTATCGGATGGACTCGCACAGTCTGCTGGAGGAAGTAGTGGGATTAGCCACGATGCCCGGTCAGCTCGATCCGGTTCGTCCTGAGACGTTCAATCCTTCAGCCAGATCGGTCGCGTACACCAAAAACGTGTGGTCTCGGGCTGGCGGTCTGCCCGAGTGGCTGGGGTTTTCTGAGGACACTCTTTTCGATCATCGCGTCAGGCGCATGAACGCCAACTGGCAGTTTGCCGGAGACGCGATCGTCTGTTGGCGACCGCGAAGCACGCTCAAAGCAATCGCCAGGCAGTTCTACAACTACGGAACCGGTCGAGGTCACACCCAGATCGGTAAAGCCGATTTCGCGTACAACATCCGCAATTTGTTGTTGATGCTGTTGGTCCTTGGCGCCTCACTGGTGACACCCTGGGCCACCGCGATCGCCATCGCCCTTTTCGTGTATTTCTATGTGTGGACGTTTCACGGTAAAGCAGCCCGCGTCGCGGAGGAAACCCGGAGACGGAGCGCCTACCCGCTGTGCCTGCTGGTCATGTGGATCGTGCTCTTCTCGAACCTGGCTGGCTATTGTGTGGGAAGCGTAGCCCGGCGAAAGGACCGGGATCGCTTTGTGAAACGGATGGAGGAGTACCTGGCTGCTTAGCGTGGTGGCACCGGCAAGTGGAATCTTGCCTGTCACAACAGACCGCGCGCCAAGACACTCTGCATGTCAGGAGTTTGCGGGTTCAAACCGGACGACACGGATGGCGAATCCAGGTATCCAGAATACTCCCCACAGCCACCACAAGGGAGTCAGTACCTCCGGCAGGTACGATTGGCTTTGCGTCGCTTACGCGTTCGCGCCGATCAACCGCAGCGGGACGCACCGCACGCTGGGTTTTGTTCGTAATCTCGACAAGCTCGGGTGGGATGCCACGGTTCTGACGGTTGATCCGCGAGGAGAAGCCCTGGATCAGGAGCTCACACGCCAAGTGCCAGATTCGACGACGGTGATCCGCACGCCCTGGGTCAACATCATCGAGCGCATCAAGCAGCTTTGCGGTTTGAGATCACCCGCCAAAGGGCTCGTTGGGAAGGCGGCTGGTGTCACGTCTGGAGCGCCTGACTCTGAGCGGCTCGCCGGTCATTTCAATGACGCAACGCACGGCGGATGGGCTCATCTCAGCGAATACCGTTGGTTTCGCGATTGGATCACTCGTTTCTTGATGACGCCCGATTCGCGTGTCGGTTGGATTATCCCAGCCGTCTGTCGTGGTAGGCAAGCGATCAGGCGCCAGCGTCCCCGAGTGATCTACTCAACCTCGCCTTATATGAGCGCTCATATAATCGCGTTGATTCTCAGCAAACTGACGCGCTTGCCATGGGTGGCAGACTTTCGCGATCCCTGGCGAGGCAACCCCTTCAGAGAGCTTGGCTACCCCAGCTTGGACATCTGGGATTCGCTGTTGGAACGTGCGGTGATAAGCAGCGCTTCGCATGTCATCTGCAACACACCCACAATGCGTGACAGCCTGTGTCAGCGCTTGTCGCTTGCGGCCGGCAAATGTTCGACGATCCTGAACGCGTTCGACGCGGAGCATTTTGAAGGCCTTGTACCCAAGCGAGCAGCGCCTCCCGACCACTTCGTGCTCGCCCACTGCGGCGAGTTCTACGGACCTCGCAGCCCGCACGCATGGTTGGGTGGTCTGCGACGAGCACTCGAGCAATCGCCAGACCTGGCTGATCGCATCCATGTGCTGCTTCTGGGCAGCGAATATTTCAATGGTCGACACCTGGGTGACTTGGCGCGTCAGGCAGGCGTGGGACGTCAGGTGCGCGTTCTCGGTCATAGGCCCCGGTCTGAGACACTCTCCTATATGATGGGCAGCGACGCGCTCATGCTGGCGGGTCCCGCCGGAGCGGGAAGCGAGCTTCAGGTTCCCAACAAGCTATTCGAGTATCTGGCTGTTCGCCGACCCATAATCGCAGCCGTCTCCCCGGACAGCCCCGTCCTCGCTGTGCTTCGCGAAGCTCGGGCAGAAGCTCTGGTTTGCGAACCCAATGACGAAATCGCCCTGGGAGATGCCATCGGGAAGCTCGCAAGAGACAACCATCCATCTGTTGATCGTCCGTGGGAGGGTACAGCACAGTTTCAGCGAAGCAGGCGGGCGGAAGAGCTGGCGGCTGTCTTCGCTCGTCTCGCTCGCGTCCCAGTGAAACTCACGACAACCCGACAAGAGCGCGAGAGGTTCCAGCACGCCTTGCACAGCAGCGACAGCATACCTTGTCGGTTCACCGCAGACACCGACCCGACCAGACACATCACCAGCGTCTCGACCGCTACGACCGAAGCGGAATCGTCATCCGCCAAGCCCGCTGCTCGGAAAAGCAGATCGGGCCAACATCCTCCGCTTCGATCCACCGCGGAAAAAGTGTCAGTCATTGTTACCGTACTCAACGATGTCGAGGGGCTCCGTACGGTTCTGAACAGCCTGAAAGGCCAAACCAAGGCACCTGATGAAATCGTGGTCGTGGACGGCGGCAGTTGTGAGCCACAGCTCAGCAGGATGCGCAAGCTGACCCTATCCTGCCCCAACGCCCGGTGGCACGCCGGCAAACCCTGTAACATCGCCGAGGGACGCAACCGCGCGATTCGCTTCGCCGAAAACGACATCATCGCCTGCATCGACTCGGGCTGCCGGGCGCATCTTGATTGGATCGAGAAGCTGACCGGACCGTTCGCCGACCCAGCGGTTCAGGTTGTCGGAGGCGCCTACATCAATGAAGGGAAGTGCTTTCTCGAACGCCTCGTCGGTGTGATGACGATGCCCGGCGCCACCAAACCCGTCGACCCCATCCGGTTTAACCCGTCCGCCAGGTCTATGTCCTTCAGGAGAGACGTCTGGGAGCGGGCCGGCGGATTCCCGAACTGGCTACACACGGCTGAGGATACGCTGTTTGGTCTGAAGCTCCGGTCGCTTGATCCACCGGTCGTTTACATGTTCGCCGACCAGGCCAGGGTCTCGTGGCGTCCTGGAAGTACTCCGCGACGGGTTTTCAAGCAGTTTGCCGACTACGCCCGTGGTGAAGCCCGGATCGGTCGAGGACACGAGCTTCATCGTTACACCACTTGTCGCTACTTGGCTGTGGGGGTATGGGTGGTGGCCTCTGCGCTGTGCTGGAAAGCGTTCGGTCCGGTTGCTGCTGTTGTGGCTGGTCTTGTTGCTCTTGCAACCATAGCCAAACCCCATTCGCGCAACGTCCGGCTCGCTGCGGACAAGATGGACTCGCCGGCGGCTTTGCTGTTCGGAGTTCTTGTTGGGGAATGGGTTACTTTGGCGCAGTGGGTGGGGTTTCGACGTGGAAAACGCGACCGGAAGCTGAGACCCGAGATATATGTCGAACGTCTGCGTGCCTATGTAGGTACCGATTCCGCCGATGTCACCTGGCCCGGGTGGTCAATCAAGTCCGCCCCCATCCCACATACGCTCATTGTGTCGTGGCATTGGGCGCCGACGAACCGGGCGTCAGCCAATGTCATGTCGGCTTTGTTTCAAAACGCCCCGTCCGAGGTCTTGCGGGTCATCACGCGACATCTGCCTACACCCGCACGCGAAACACAAACACCCTGCCCGCCCGTTTTGACGGAGTACGTGGATTGGCCTCTCCCTGACGACCGCCCGGTACGCATCTGGACCTGGCTTGCCGATTTGGTGACAACCTGGAAGATCATCCGCCGGGCAAAGAAGATGAACCGACAGTGGAGTGTCGAGCGGGTGCTTGCGGTTTTCCCTCATCGTTTCAGCCTGGTGGCGGGATATGTGATTGCCCGGTGGCTGGGCGTGCCCTTCGTCGCCTATATGCACGATCTGTGCAGCGAGGCGCTTATCACCAAGGTCTGGGTCAAGAAAGCGTTGTGGCGGATCATTGACCGCAAGGTGCTGGGCGACGCCTGGATGGTGATCGTGCCAACCGAGGAGTTTGCCCGACACTACAAGCGACGTGGTGTCGAAAGGACCTGGGTGCTGCCCCATTGCCTGCCCACCGACCTGGGTGAATCTGAACCTCCCGCCAATAGTAAGGAGTTGCGTTTCATCTACAGTGGAAATGTCTACAAGCCGCATGAAGATGCCATCGCCGCGGTCATTGAAGCGGCACGAGACCGGAAGGACGTCACAGTATCCTTCCAGAGCAACCCGCATTCTCTCCTGCACGATCAAAACGCTAGATGGATGTCACGGCGAGAGGCCATGCGAAACCTCCACGATGCGGACGTGTTTCTGGTGACGCTCGGTTCGCGGACGCCCTATCCACAGAAGATACACGGCTGTTTCCCATCCAAGATTACGGACTATCTGGCTGTGGGTAGACCCATTCTTGCCGTCGTTCCGGAAGGTTGCTTTGTCGACCGGTTTGTTCGCCGGACCCGTTGCGGACTGGTGGTTAATTCCATCGATCCCGCAGCCATAAGAAACGCCTTCGACCGGTTACACGACACCAGGTTGCGAAACAGCATGGCGGAAGCTGCCCGGTACGTGGCGAGGCAGATCGAACCTGACTATTGGTTCTCTATGCTCATGCATCGACTTGTCACCGGACCAAGCCTCGATTCATCCGACCCGCCGTTCCCTGTGGAAGAAGGTGATACCGATCAGCCCGGGATTATTCCGGGTCTGCCCAGCCAAGAGCCACTCCAGGAAGCGTGCGTTCCGGACGCAGAATCCCGGGTGCATATTTAAATGGCGCAAGGCACGCCTCCCGTTTCGGGATGTGCACGCGAGGCATATCCGCTGATTGTCCGGGTTGACCAATTCGCCCGCAGACGTCATACCTTCCCGTCATGGCTAACTGCGAATCACAAGGTGACGAGGCGAGTAACTTCGACCTTTCCCAGCTCGACTACGACTTGCCCGACGAGCTTGTCGCCCAGTCCCCGTCACCGCTACGGGATCAGGCCAGGATGCTGGTTCTCGACCGGGCGGGCGGAGGATTGCTCGACCTGTCCATAGCCAACCTGGCTGACCGTCTCCAACCGGGTGACCTGCTGGTGCTCAACGACACAAAGGTCGTAGCAGCCAAGTTCTCCGCAGTAAGGAAGACCGGAGGCACCGTTACCGGCCTGTTCATCCTCGAAGACAAGCCCGGAACGTGGCGGGTAATGCTGACGGGCTCGCGGCGCCTTCGCGAGGGCGAGACGCTTACTATAATCGGGCGGTCCGGCGAGCGAATTCCGTTGCAGTTACTGGAGGACCTGGGCGAAGGACAGTGGTTCGCCGGCGTGGAGGCACCAGGAGAAGCCTTCGACATTCTCGAACGGGTCGGCGAAGCGCCGCTGCCGCCGTACATCCGTCGCGGTGCGGATCGCTGCATGAGCCATGATGAAGACCGCAAGCGCTATCAGACGACCTTCGCGCAGGTGCCCGGCGCCGTCGCAGCCCCAACCGCGGGTTTACATTTTACAGAAGCTGTGCTCGAGCGAATTCGATCGCGCGGCGTCGAGATTGCTTTCGTGACACTCCACGTCGGAATCGGCACTTTCAAACCGATAAAGACCGCCCGACTCCGCGACCACGTCATGCACACCGAGCACTTCAAGCTCTCACAACAGACAGCCAATGCCGTGGCTGACTGTCGCTGTCGCGGCGGGCGCGTGGTGGCTGTCGGGAGCACCTCGATGCGCGTGTTGGAGTCAACCGCCCGGGCGGATCAAAGTGGTATGGTCAGCCCGACGAGCGGATCGACGGACATCTTCATCTACCCGCCCCATCACTTCCGCGTGGTGGACGCGCTGCTCACCAACTTTCACCTGCCCGGCAGCACACTTCTGGCGCTGGTGATGGCCTTCGCCGGAATCGACGAAACGCGCCGTGCCTACGATCACGCCGTCGAAAACCGTTATCGCTTCTACAGCTACGGCGACGCCATGTTCATCGCCTGACACGTTCGACCGCCATCAGCCGTGTATCGACCTGCCAACGTTCAACTGACGAATAGGCGATCCAGAGAAAGAGCGTGGCCGCGCCTTGCGCGGCCACGCTGCCTGACGGCATTTACCTATCTTTCAGGTTGTTTATTCATCCTGAAAGCGATTTCTCTGCATCGCACGTCCCTGTTCTACCTTGCGGATTCAGTTCTTTGGGACCACCGGCACGTACTCCGGATACCACATGGCCTGCTCGACGGCTTTGTCGGCCTCTTCGTCGGTGAATTGCCTTCCAATGTGGGTCTTTGAAGCGAACTTGACGATGGCTTTTGCAATGGCTTCGCTGCCCATCCGTAGGTCCTGCTGGTCGGGATAGAGTGCGCCCTGCTCGAGCCGCTCGTTCGTTACACACTTGGCGAGCGTCTGGGCGGCGAGCAGGAAGAAGCTCTGTGGAATCTCGCGGACCTCGGAGACGGCTGCCGCAAGACCAACGCCGGGGAAGATAAACACGTTGTTGGCCTGACCGATCACGTGCTTCCTGCCGTTGTGCTCGACGTCGGGGAACGGGCTGCCCGTGCCCACCAGTGCGCGTCCATCAGTCCACTCGATGGCTTCGTTGGCGGTACACTCCGCCTTGGCCGTCGGGTTGCTGAGCGGCATAATCACCGGGCGATCGACGTACTTCGCCATCTCTCGGACAATAGATTCGGTAAACAAACCCGGGGTTGCGGTCGAGCCGATCAGAATCGTCGGTTTGAACTTGGAGATGAGTTCCTCGACGGGCATGTCATCTCGCGGGGTGATTCCAAAGTGTTCGAGATCCTTGAGGGTCTGTGCTGACTCTTGCTTGAAGGGTTCGCTCTTGAGGTCGCGACCTTCGTGGAGCAATCCGCGCGAGTCCATCAGGAACTGGCAGCGGCGAATGGTCGCTTCGTCGGCGTTTTCCTCGCGCATGCCCAGCTTGATCAGGCGGGAGATGCCCGTCGCCGACGCTCCGCCGCCGTAGAACAGTATCCGCTGATCGGCGAGCTTCTGGTTCAAAAGCCTCAGTGCACCGTAGATACCAGCCAGGACGATCCCGGCGGTTCCCTGAATATCGTCGTTGAAGCAGGGGACGCGCTTCACATAGCGGTCTAGAACACGGAAGGCGTTGTGCTTCTTGAAGTCCTCCCACTGGATGATGGCGCGGGGGTAGACCTGTTGCACAGCCGCCACGAAGTTCTCGATGAATTTGTCGTATTCCTCGCCGGCCAGGCGGCGATGGGGGTATCCGGCGTAGAACGGATCATCCAACAGCTCGGAGTTGTTCGTGCCCACGTCGAGGCTGATCGGCAGACACTTCGCAGGATGGATCCCCGCGCCGGCGGTATATAGCGCGAGCTTTCCTATCGGGATACCCATTCCGCCGCACCCCTGGTCGCCTAGCCCCAGAATCCGGTCATTGTCGGTAACCACGATAAGGCGGATGTCGTCTTCGCGGGCGTTGCGAAGTACCTTGGGCATGCGGTCGACGTCATCCGGCGTGAGCCAGATCCCGCGGGTCCTGCGGAAAATGTGGCTGTAGAGCTGGCAGGCGGCTCCTACCGTCGGGGTATAGACGATTGGCATGAGTTCAGCCATCTTCTCCACCAAGACCCGATAGAACAGGATTTCATTGCGGTCTTGCAGCGAGGCGAGGTAGATGAACTTCTCCAGGTCGTCACTCTTGGCCTGAAGATGCTCCTGCTCGAGCTGGATTTGCTGTTCAATTGTCTGCACCGCGCTTGGAAGGACGCCGTTGAGTCCGAGGGCTTTGCGCTCTTCCGGCGAAAACGCCAATCCCTTGTTGATCGCCGCCTTGCGGAGCACAGCCGCTCCGCGTCTTGTAGTTTTGATAACCTCAGGCCCGCAAAGATCGGACACTTCTTCGGTGATACTCATCGTGGAGACTCCTAACGGCTCCTATTGGCCTTCATGTTCCGTCGGCCCATCGTCGCTTCCGTGGGCCAACACTTCTGTTACAAGCACTTTGACTACAAAGCTCAGCAATCCTCGTGCCGTGACGTTCAAGGAGCGGGGGCTTTCGCCTCATTGTCGCGGCAAGTGCGCACAACAGCGCTCCGCGACGTATTCGGAGATACTCCGATCTCCAATACAACTCCTTCCAGGCACCGGGACCACGCCGATCCTGTGAGTGTATCCCGACACTCGACAAACTGCAAAACCCTCGCCCGGACTTGCCCGCCGGGCCGGAAAACCGTAAACCGCCTACATAGTTGCCCCGGGCTTATCGTCCGAGAGGTGGCAGTGCAGCCCTCTGCGAGATCGTGCGATCTCTCTGGTGGCACGGGCCGGGGGGCTGCTTGGGACCCCAATGCGGGCCTTTCGAATCATTGGTGGGCGGAGCACCAACCGCAGCAGAAACGTGAGGCCAGCCGGATCGTGGCAACACCAGACATCATCGCACTGATAATCATCGGGATGCTGGCGGGCTTGACCGGAGGCATGCTCGGGATTGGGGGGAGCATCGTCATGATCCCAGCCATGACCGAAGTGCTCGGCCCCAATCAGCATCTCTACCAGGCAGCCGCCATGATCGTGAACTTCTTTGTGGTAGTGCCAGCCGTCTACCACCACCGAAAAGCCGGGGCTGTTGACACTGCTACCGTCGTCAGAATACTGCCGCTGGCCATCCTGGGAGTAATCGCGGGTGTTGGGCTTAGTGAGCTGGGGGTGTTCTCGGGGGCGGGCGAAGCCTATCTGCGGGCGATCTTCGGCACGTTTCTCCTGTTTATCTGTGTTTCAGACCTCTACAGGCTGTTTCGCAGGGTGCCCGGGGAGCAGGATTGCAGGACTCACACGCACATCGGATGGTGTAGGGCAGCCGCCGTTGCTCTGCCCACAGGAGCCGTGGCGGGTCTACTTGGCGTTGGGGGTGGCATCCTGGCTGTCCCGCTGCAACGCCGCTTTCTCAAGATTCCCATCCGCATAGCCATCGCCAATTCTGCCACACTGATCATCGCCACGAGCTTCATAGGAGCGTCTCTCAAGAACTACGCCCTGACCGGGCACAACGCGAACGTGACGAACAGCTTCCTGCTGGCGGCTGTTCTCATCCCCACCGCGATCGTCGGAAGCCTCATCGGAAGCAAGCTCACACACCTGCTTCCGCTCAAGATCATCAAGACGGCGTTTTTCCTGATCCTTGCCGTGGCAGCCCTCCGTCTGACCTACAAAGCGATCCAGGATATGCCTCAACTCCAGCCCAACCCGGGACCCACAGCCGTCCGAGTCCTGCCCGCAAGGCTCCTGGGAACACAGACTTCAACTCCGGGACTGGCAAGCGGGCTCATCATCCAAGCCCCCTCGAACCGATACGGGCAAGGGAGGCAGCCGGAACGAAGCCGGTCGACAGTGCTTCGCCACGCTTGAATTTGCGGGTTGAGTGGCCCACCTCTTTAGAGGTGGGGGACACCAACCAAAGAGGGGCTGACTCCGCTCGATTGGAGGGACGAACCATGACCCGTGCGGCTAACACAATCAAACGCGGACCCGCTCCGCTCCGTCTGATCGCAACGCTGGGGCTCGCTCTCGCGACCGTTGCCCAGCCTGGATGCGTGCCGGTTGGGAAGGAGTTTCGTGAAGCAGCGGGTCCGGCACTCGAGGTGGGATTGAACTCGATAATGGACGGCCTGCTGGACGGCTTTTTCGCCGCGATCGAACCCGAAAGTGCCGACTCCGGCGATTAGAGCATCTACAACCTTGATTATGCGGGTTACATCAAGTGGGTGGCCCATGTCCTCCGGACATGGGGGACGCGATGACATGTGCTGAGTCGTGCCCAAGCCGGCACTGGCAGACTTCGCTGCCAGCGGCACCCGTCGAGCCCTGCATCTCTGCCAAACACCGGCCGGCAGATTCGTCACGCCTACTCCAGGCCCACGGCTCGAGATGATCCCGTCTCGAGCCGCATGCCTCTTGGGGTCGCTGCTACGGACAGGAGCCGTAATGCTGCTTGACGATGCCGATGTCGACGGGGTCCACTGTGCCGTTGTCGCTTATGTCGAAAATGTCACAGGTGCAGTAATTACCTACTCCGACGCTGCACCCATACTTCTGCTTGACCAGGCCGACATCAACGGGATCCACCGTGCCATTGAAGCTCACATCCCACGGACACTCGGCGCACGCGTCAATCGCGCCGTCGGAGTTGCAGTCCAGGTCTGAGTTGTCGTCTATCTCCCAGGCGTCGATTATGCCATCCTCATCACAGTCCGCCCAGTCAAACCGCAGATGGAAGATGTTCTGCTCATTATTCACCAGTGTGGCTGCATATGCCAGATGCACCTGCTCGTTCTCCGAAAACGACTGCATGTAATCACCGATCTTGGCGCCACCGCTAAGCGGAGTGTTCTCTTTAGAATCCCAAACGTCGGTTACTTGTATGCTTGTCGACCAGGCACTTGCGGCCGGGTCGAAATAGCGGTACATGATCTTGGTGTTGTCGTTGTCGCCGCTGTACGGAGTGCTGTTATAAAACACGTCCACACGACCGTTCGGAGAGACCGACAACGTACCGAACCACGCCCAGCCATCGCTTTCCCCATCGGTGGCCGGATCATCGTCGTTTACGGTCTTTGGCGTGCTCCAGGTGACTCCGGCATCAGTGCTTTTTATGAAGACCACGTCGGTGTAGTAATCGTCATCATTCGGGGCATCCGGGATCGCGAACGTGCCCAACGCGTAGAGCTTATCGCTGTCGGCGGCGTCGCAGGCCACCCATAGCGGCCCCATCATACCTTCTGGATTCGGCGTGTTGGTCTTGTGATGCAGCATGTGCTCGCCACTACCGAAGTTCAGCTTCACGCTATGCGTCACAGGGTGATAAACGGGGTTGGTGAACGTGAATGACGTGTCCTGCGGGTCCTGTGCATCCGTCGATTTGACTAGATAGAAGTCGTTGTAGTAGCTGTCGTCTCCGAGAGACAACCCGGCCTCTTTGCCGATCACATAGACGTTACTGTCCGCATCCACCGCAACGTTGCCCCACATTACCTCGTCGTCCGTTACCGGGTACGCCGTCGGCCCCTTACCGTGGTAGGAGGTTCCAGTCTTCGACCGGGCGAACCTGTGGTTGACTTCGGTCTTCGAGTCCCATGCGGCGTACACGTAGTTTTCGCTGTCGGCCCCGTCGTTTCTGTCAACGGCGATCCAGCCCTTGTCGCCGCCCCTCTTATCTGCCTGGTCTGCCGGGACCAAGCGGGTCCAATCGGCCGCCACACTCGGAGTGGTGTCATCAGACTTGAACAGATCGCAATAGAAGTAACGCGTATCAGAGCGGTCGAGAAAGTACGTGTAGAAGATTCCGTCGTTGTCGACGGCTGCAACCGGGTCGCTGTAGGTCTCCTGGTAGCCCCCGGTGTCCGTATTGTCCAACTCGTAGGCCGTCCAGCTCGAGCCACCGTTAGCACTCCATCCGACGCCTGCCTGCTTGGCCGTCACTATATGGTAATCGTGGCCGTCCTGCCAAAACTTGTTCGTGCCGAGGGAGATGACTCTTGCCGTTGTCGCTTCGTTTGCAACAATCAGGCCCTTTCCACCGTTGGCCGAGTCATTAACCACGAATCGCCCTACGAGATGGCCTGGCGTCCAGTTCTGCCCTGAATCGCTTAGAATTGTGGTGCTGAACCCTCCATCGTGCGTACCCGTGAATAGGTTCGAGCATGCCGGCGCGTCGAACTGTCGCCAGGCGATGATGATCTGGTCTTCGCCTACTGCGTCTGTATAGACGGCAATGCTGGGTTCATTGGCGGCATCGCCAGTGATGTCCCCGTTTCCGTCTACGTTGACTTGGACGCTGGTGAACATATCAACTGTCAGATCAGCCGACGCTGGCGCGACCAGTATAAGCCCGACAAACACTGTTAACGTTCGTATGTGTTTACCCTTCATGCTATTGTCCTTGTGAAAGTGAAAGTGAAGACACGTATACTCCTTTACTTGCGTCCTATAACCTGGATTCGGGCGTGGTCCTCCTTCCTGTGTGTGTAACGTACTTGAGAGCGTATGAGGTGGCGGGGCTTGAGGGCGTGCCAGGCCCCACGCGCCAGACGGAGCAGGACACACCGATTCGCGCCACTTCTACAGTTTCGGCCTGTTGAATTCCCGCCGTCGGCGCCGCGCCGCAAGCAACGCGCCGAGCGCGACAAGAACTCCAGTTGTCGGTTCGGGCATGTGGGCGACCCAGGCTTCGGGTATTCCATTGGGGTTGATCCCCGAACCTACAATGGTCGTACCGTCGTACGACACATCAAAGGCAAGTTGCAGCACCCACCCGTCTAGATTCAGTCCGCATTCATTCACCAGGGCAGCGTATACGGAACGCAGCCCGTTGATCTCGTCCCAGATGAAGGCTTCGTAGCCCAGCTCGGACGTACCCATCCCAACGACGACACCCCCGTCACCCGAGAGCGCGAAAGCTTGGCTCCAGAAGTCCCCGCCCGGCAGGTCCCCAATCCCGGTTGCTTCGCCATCGTCCCAGCGACAGGCTTCCATGCCCAACGCCGAGTTGCTCGCACCTGCGATGACCGACCCGTCAGGCGAGACGTCCATGGCAATGCTCCAGAAGTCCTCGCCCGACAGCCCACCCAGGCCGGTCATCACGCCGTTCTCCCAACGAAATGCCTCCTGGCCGGATGCGGAGTTCGCTTGTCCCACCACAACCGATCCGTCGGCAGATACGGCGCGTCCATCGCTGAGGGCAATACCGCCGGGCAAGTCGCCCAGGCCGGTCATCACACCATCCTCCCAGCGAAATGCCTCACGGTTGTGGGCCGCGGAACCCGTCCCTACCACAACCGATCCGTCGGCAGAAACACCGTAGGCGTCGCTCGACATTGAGCCCCCGGGTAAGTCACCCAGACCGACCATGCCCTCGTCCTCGGTCCAGCGAAACGCCTCGAATCCTGAATCGGGGCGCCCGGTGCCCACCACGACCGAACCGTCAGCCGAGACTTCATAAGCACGGCTCCCCCCGCCCGGTCCCCCGCCGGGCAGATCACCCAGCAGCGTCATCACGCCGCCCTCCCAGCGAAACGCGTACGTGCCCGGCGGGTGGTTAACCCCGACAACCACCGACCCATCAGCCGAAACGGCGTAGGCAGCAGTCCCGTTAATAGCCGAAAAAAACGGCGCATCACCGTCCGAAGCAAGCGCACCCGAGCACACCGCCAGCACCCCAACGACACCAACCGTCAACAACAATCGCATATTCCCACCTCCGCAAAAAGAAAGTGCAGTGCTATTGTACCAGATATCACGTGTCCAAGTCCAAGAGAATCGTGATGCCTCCCACTTGCTTATGGTTGCGTTTAGGGCCTCATTGACAGATGTGGGCGGCGGTGGTATAAGGCCTCGTTCCGCTTTTCGTGCCGTAAGTTTTGCTGTTGGCGTAGTTTGCGCAGGCGGACCACAGTTGCAACGGGCTGCGGCTGTGTTGAGAGCCATGGGCGATAGTGCTTCGGCACGCGGGAACGTACGGGAAGCTGACATCTGCACAAGAGCCTAGAATGCCCTAATGGATATCGTCGTTGTTATGAAGGCGAGCGCGTCGCCCGAGGATGTGCAGCGGGTCGTCGAGCGGATCGGGGAGCTGGGGCTTGTGCCGCACCTTTCTCGCGGTGAGTCGCGTACGATTGTCGGTGCGATAGGCGAAGAGACTCCACAGACCCGCGAGCAGTTGGAACAGATCTCTGGAGTCGACCACACGCTGGCTGTCAGCGAGCCTTACAAGCTGGCCTCGCGCGGATTTCGTGAGGCTGACACTATTCTCGATGTGAAAGGGGTTCGTGTCGGCGGCCCGTATGTGACCATCATCGCCGGGCCTTGTGCGATCGAGAGCCGGGACGTGCTTTTCGATGTGGGCAAGGTTGTCAAGCGGGCCGGCGCGTCGATCTTACGTGGCGGAGCCTTCAAGCCGCGGACGTCGCCGTATTCGTTTCAGGGGATGGGCCAGGAAGGCCTCGAGCTGCTCCGGGAAGCGGGGCACGAGCTTGATATGCCGACCATCACCGAGGTGATGGATCCGCGCGACGTGGGTACGGTCTGTCAGTACGCGGACATGCTTCAGGTCGGCGCGCGGAATATGCAGAACTTCAACCTCCTGCTCGAGGTGGGCAAGACCGACAAGCCGGTGCTCATCAAGCGGGGGATGGCGGCTTCGATCACCGATCTGCTCCTGTCGGCTGAATATGTGCTGAGTCAGGGCAATCATCGGGTGATTCTGTGTGAGCGTGGGATTCGGACGTTTTCGAACGATGTGCGGTTCACGCTGGACCTGTCGGCTGTCCCGCTTCTTATGGAGCGGAGCCACTTGCCGGTGTTTATCGACCCGTCGCACGCGGCTGGCAAGCGAGACCTGGTTCCCTCGCTTACGTTGGCGGGGATAGCAGGTGGGGCGGCTGGAGCGATCGTAGAGGTGCATAGCTGCCCGGACCGGGCACTGTGTGATGGCCCTCAGGCTGTGATGCCCAGGAGCTTTGAGCGGCTTATGGGGCAGATCAGGCAGATTGCGGAGGTCGTCGGTCACCGGGTAGACTCTCCGGCCGACCGGGCGGGGGTCGCCCGCCTTTCGTAGAGGTGTGTCTGGCGAATAGTTCGCCGGTCTTACGTTGCGAATCACGAGGACGCCGGCGGGAGCAACTTCAGCGACTTGCCTCTTGTTGTTGCTCTTGAGCTTACGATCGATGTTCTGTCACGTGTGAGGTATCCATGAGAACTCCTTTGGTGGCTGGAAACTGGAAGATGCACAAGACGCTCGCGGAGGCTCGCGAGCTTGTAGACGGCATCCGAAAGGGCGTTGAGGGGGTTGACGGCGTAGATGTGCTGATCTGTCCGCCGGCTCATCTTCTTCTTCCGATGATGAGAGCTGTCGTCGATTCGCCGATCATGGTGGGCGCCCAGAACGTCCACGAGGAGCAGAAAGGGGCGTTCACCGGAGAGATATCGGTGCCGATGCTGGTTGACGCCCGTTGTTCGCACGTCATTGTCGGGCATTCAGAGCGGCGGCACGTCTTCGGTGAACAGGGTCCTCGCCTTGCGAAGAAGGTTCTGGCGGTGCTTGGGGCGCCGAGTTTGACGGCGATTTATTGTGTCGGCGAGACCCTCGACGAGCGGGAAGCCGGTAAGACAGAGAGTGTCCTGGAGCAGCAGCTTGATGATGTAATCGGCTCGGATGTGGCAATAGACCGCATTGTGGTCGCGTACGAGCCAGTCTGGGCCATCGGAACCGGCAAGACGGCTTCGCCGGAGCAGGCCCAGCAGGCCCATGCTTTTATTCGGTCGAAGGTGAGCGACGTATATGGCCCGGCGAAGGCTGACGATCTTCGGATTCTCTACGGCGGAAGCGTCAAACCCGACAATGCAGGCATTCTGATGGAACAGAAGGATGTCGACGGGGCACTTGTCGGCGGCGCATGTTTGGTGGCGGAGGACTTTGTGGCTATCATACGGGCGGGTGTTTCTGCGTGACTGTCGGCTGGTGTCGGTTTGGAATCCTCCCGGGGCGGGCGATTGGAGTCCTCCCGTCGTAGACACACGATTGTGGAATGAGCGGTCCCGCCGGTTTGTGGCGGACCGATTGAGTTTGAGTTTCGGTTAAGGGTTTGAGTTGATGAACTTTCTAGCACAGATGCAGTGGTGGCCTCACTTGGCGTTGGCATGGCTTTTGATTTTGATCTGCGGCCTGCTAATGCTCGTCATTCTGGTTCAGAAGGGTCGGGGCGGCGGTTTGTCCGGCGCGTTTGGGGGCGGTGGTGGTTCGTCCAGCGCGTTTGGCGCCAAGACGGGCGACGTGTTCACCTGGATTACGGTTGGATTGGCTGCTGTCTTCGTTCTTGTTGCAGTGGCAGCCAACTTCGCGTTTGAAGTCTCTGCCCCAGTCGCGGCGACACCCGCCACCGAGCAAGATTCCGCTTCCACCACTGACAGTGAGGAGCAACCAGCCTCTAGCGAGCAGACCGATTCGCCGACTGCAACCAAGCAGGCGCTCTCGCCCACAGGCGCTGAGCCCGCGACTGGCGAGCCCGCGACGGGAGATGCTCCGTCTCAGGCTGGAGAAACGCCACCGACAGACGGCGTGGCTACTGAAGAACAACCGGGCGCGCCGCCGACGAAGCCCGACGCCCCGGCTGGCACCTCCGAACCCCCGAACACGGGCGACTGAGAAGATGTCAATCCATGATCCACTCGATGACGGGCTATGGGGCTGCTCAACGCACTGAAGACGGCGTGGTTTATTCGCTTGAATTGCGCAGCCTTAACAACCGGTATTTGAAGACGTCGGTCAAGCTTCCCGAGCACCTCCAACACGCTGAGAGTATGATCGAGCGGCTCGTGAAGGAGCGGTTGCAGCGAGGCAGCGTCACGTGCGTTCTTCGCGTCCGCAGCGAGCAAGGCGCGGAGGTCATTCCAATCAACGTGTCCGTCTTGCAGCAATACGCGGATCAGCTCTGCACGGTGCGCGTCTCGGAGGGGGTCGCGCCCGTATTGGATCTGGGAGCATTGGTGGATCTTCCCGGCGTGCGAGAACCGGCGGAAGACAGCGAAGATGTCCATGCTCACCGTCTGAAGGTGATCGAGCAATTGACCGGTGAAGCTCTTGATGTTCTGGTCCGGATGAGAAGTGAGGAAGGTAAGGCGCTGTACGTCGACCTGGTAGACGGTTGTGCGGCTATTTCTCGGGAGCTTGAGTCTGTTGAAAAGCGTGCCCCGGCGGTGATAGGCGAGTACCATGAGCGGTTGAAGCAGCGTGTTTCCCGGTTGATGAGCGAGGGCGGTTTCGAACTCGCGGAAGAGGGGCTCATGCGGGAGATTGCCATCTACGCTGAGCGGTGCGACATAAGCGAGGAGGTCACTCGCCTTTCGTCTCACCTTGACCAGTTCTCCGAGCTGTGTGCCAAGGGCGAGCAGGTCGGCAGGAAACTCGACTTTCTGGCGCAGGAGCTTCTGCGAGAGGCGAACACAATAGCCTCAAAGAGCAATGACATACAAGTCGCTCGCAGTGTCGTGGAGATGAAATCCCGGATTGATAGGCTCAAGGAACAGGTTCAGAATGTCGAATAGGGCCGACGCTTCGGGCGAGAGTCGCGGGAGGTTGGTGGTTATCAGCGGCCCCTCGGGTACGGGAAAAACATCGATCTGCAGGGCTTTGCTTGAGCGGTTGCCCGGGGCGGTGTGGAGTGTGTCGTTGACGACCCGTCCGATCCGTAGCGGCGAGCAGAGTGGGAAGAGCTACGAGTATGCAACGCGGGAGGAGTTTGAGCGGCGTAAGGTCGCGGGTGAGCTTCTCGAAGACGCTGAGTACTGCGGACATTTGTACGGTACTCCCCGAGGTCCTGTTGAGGCCGCAATCCGCGAGGGGCGGTTTGTGGTGATAGAGATCGACGTTCAGGGCGGCGCTCAGGTGGCTAGCAAGGTCCCTGATTCGATTCGGGTGTTCATTCTTCCGCCGGACAAGGACGAGTTGCGGGCCCGCCTGGAAGGGCGCAAGACGGAAGCCCGCGACCAGCAGGATCAGCGATTGCGCGAGATGGAGCGGGAAATAGACTTCGCCCGTAGAAGCGGCGCCTATAGTCATTTTGTGGTTAACGACGACCTCGACACGGCGATAGCAGAGGTCGAGGGAATCATTCTTCAAAAGAGAGCGAGCGGATGATCGAGGCACTTAGAGACAGCGCCATTGTCGAGAGAATCGGCGGCAAGTTCAAACTGACAGCTCTGATCCAGCGTCGCTGGCTTCAGCTACTCCAGGGCGCCCGCCCCATGGTCGAATCGAAGGGGCTCACTGAGATTGAGACGATCATGAAGGAAATCGTGGAAGGTAAGATCGAGCTGGAGTTTCCGGGCGAAGACGAAGAGTCGAATGTCGACCAAGAATGACGCCGTTGCGCCGTTAGCACTTGATGGGTATGAAGTGCTCGTCTGCGTCTGCGGGGGGATCGCAGCGTACAAAGTCGCAGGCGTTGTTTCCGCTTTGGCCCAGCGCGGAGCCGGCGTGACGGTCGCAATGACCGAGTCCGCCACTCGCCTAGTGGCGCCGATGACATTTCAGGCATTGTCCGGTAGGAGAGTCCTCACCACCATGTGGGAGGAGGGCTCGGACACCGACGTCCGGCACATCCGCGTGACAGAGTCAGCCGACCTGGTGCTGATCGCCCCGGCTACCGCCAACATGATCGGGAAGATGGTTGGGGGGATTGCAGACGATCTGGTCTCAACTCTGGTGATAAGTGCCGCCTCCCCTGTGGTGGTTGTGCCAGCCATGAACGAGCGAATGTGGGCGAATCCGATTGTGGCCTCCAACGTGGCGGTTCTGAAGCAGCATGGGTACGTTCTGGTCGGGCCGGCGGAAGGCTGGCTTGCCTGTCGGGGGTTTGGTCCGGGGCGCATGGCCGAACCGGAAGACATCCTCGAAGCTGTGGTTTCCATGCTCAAAAACACTGAGCCCAAGAACGTCTGAAGCGTTCTGTCGAATAACCAGTCCAAGCTTGGTGGTTGGAATCGAGGAACTCACAGACGACACCAACGATTGAACGCTACGACTGGATAGAGCTTGCTTCTAGAGCAAGTTCCATTTTGTCGTAGCGTCGGGAAGTCGATTTCTTCTTGAGGAACTTCCAGTCCGGACGCTACAAGATGGTTGAAACTGCTATAAGCCCATGCACATTTTGATAACAGCCGGTCCCACACGGGAGTACTTCGATAGCGTTCGGTTCGTCTCGAACAACTCGAGCGGGAAAATGGGCTATGCTCTTGCGAGTCAGGCTATCACGCGGGGACACGAAGTGACGCTCGTGTCAGGGCTGGTCGAGCGCCGGGTGCCTGTGGGTGTGAAGATGGTGCGGGTTGTGTCCGCACGGGAGATGTTCGACGCGGCCGTATCAGCCTTTGCCGTCTGTGACGCAGCCATCATGGCGGCGGCTGTCTGTGATTACAGACCCTCCGCCCAGTCAGGCGAGAAGATGGAGAAAAGCCCAGAGCCTCTTACAATATTGCTCGAACCAACAGACGACATCTGTGCCCATTTGGGCAAGATCAAAGGTAAGCGTGTCGTCGTCGGTTTTGCGATGGAAGACCACGACCATCACCACCACGCCGAGGAGAAGCTCAAACGCAAGAGATGTGACGCGATTGTGCTCAACAGTGTAGCCAACGTCGGCGGTAACCGTGGGGAAATTGAGATTCTCACAGCCACGGGGGGTTGGGGGCAGCCGCGGCGGGGAACCAAAGCTCAACTTGCATCGACCGTGATCGATCTGGTCGAGGATCTGACCGGCTGATGCGCTGCAGCGCTGTGCGCCGGTGAGTTCGTTGTGCACGGGTTCTCAACCGGTGTTTTCAGCGTGATGTGCAGCGAATTCTTGACAGTCAAATCCTATTAAGTAGACTCCAGTCTTGTCGTGTCTAGGCGTTACCGTCGGTGCGTTGTTCGACTCCAGAGCGTAAAGGCAGATTCTGGCGATGAAAGTCCTCATGTTGGGGTGGGAGTTCCCGCCGTATATCTCGGGCGGACTGGGAACCGCGTGCTACGGGTTGACGCGAGGGATGAGTCAACTCGGGGCGGAGGTTCTGTTCGTCCTGCCTAAGGCTATTCCCTCCGCCTTCAGCCAGCATGTCCGATTGCTCACGCCCAGCGTGCTCTTTGCCGGATCGTCCGATGCGAGCCAACGGGCAGCGGAGCTGGAAGGTATTACGTTCCTGGCGGTGGAGGCGGATTTGCGCCCGTACAGTTCGCTTCGCACACCAGCAGCGCGCGGAGCGATGCTCTCTAGTGCCCAGCATGGCTCTGCATCTGTCCGTGATCAGGCGCAAGAGACCCAAAAAGCTGAACGGACCAAACCGCCAGTCGAGGACTACGCCGGGGATCTGCTGGGGCAGGTGGAGCGATATGCCGAGCTGGTCGTTCGCATTGCCCGAACGTTCGACTTTGACGTGATCCACGCCCATGACTGGATGACCTATCGTGGCGGAATGCTCGCAGCCCGGCTTACCGGTAAGCCGCTGGTCGTACACGTACATTCTACGGAGTTCGACCGTAGTGGAGAACTCGTCAATCAACCGGTATACGATATCGAGCGTGCCGGTATGCATGCCGCCACCCGCATCATCACCGTGAGCTATCTGACAAAGACGGTGGTGACGAATCGCTACGGAGTGGACCCATCGAAGGTGGATGTGGTTTACAACGCCATTGATCGCAACGGTTCGGTTCGGCCTCCTATTCCACGGATCAAGCGAGACGAGAAGATCGTCTTGTTCCTCGGGCGGATCACGATGCAGAAGGGGCCCGAGTATTTCGTGCGGGCGGCCCACAAGGTGCTCGCCCGAATGGGCAACGTGCGGTTCATCATGGCGGGCAGCGGAGACCTGGTCAGGCCTTCCATCGAGCTGGCGGCTGACCTGGGCATAGGCCACCGCGTGCTGTTCACAGGGTTCCTTCGCGGGGCGGACGTCGAGCGCGTGTTTCGGATGGCGGATCTGTTCGTGATGCCCTCGGTGTCCGAGCCTTTCGGGCTCGTTCCTCTGGAGGCTATCTGCCAGGATGTCCCGGTGCTTATCTCGAAACAATCGGGGGTCTCCGAGGTGTTGCGGCATGCCCTGAAGGTGGATTTCTGGGACGTGGACGAGATGGCTAACAAGATTCTGGCGGTCCTGCGCCATCCTCCTCTCCACGCGGTTCTGCGAGAGCACGGGAGTCTCGAGGTCAGCCGGTTCAGCTGGCGGGACTCCGCCCATAACTGCATCGAGGTATACGAGCGCGCTATGGAGCAAGCGAGCTGCTAGAGTAACGAGCGCTTTGCTCGCAGGGTGAGAGGCTGGGCATCGCGTGGTTCTAGCCGTGGGGAAGAGGCGCGACGCATCGCTGTCGCAAATGAAAGTGTCAATAGTTGTCACTCTTGCTGTGAGGTGGGCTGAATCATGGCTCAGGTATGCTTCTATTTTCAGATTCACCAGCCTTACCGTCTTCGGCGGTACAGCATCTTCGATACCAGCTTCGAATACTTCGACGACGAGCAAAACGCCGAAGTGTGCCGCAAGGTGGCACGCAAGTGCTATCTGCCCGCCAACGCCCTTCTGCTCGATATGATCGAGCGCAACGAGGGGCGGTTCCGTTTTTCGATGTCGCTCACGGGTGTGGTGCTCGACGCGTTCGAGGAATACTGTCCGGAGGTTCTGGATTCCCTCCATCGTCTCAACGAGACTGGTTGCGTCGAGTTTCTGGCTGAAACGTACTATCACTCGCTGGCGTTTCTGTATTCCCGCGCGGAGTTCGCCAAGCAGATTCAGATGCACGGCGAGAAGATCTTCAGCCTGTTCGGACAGCAACCCAGGGTTTTTCGTAACACCGAGCTGGTGTACAACAACGAGCTTGCCAGGTTCGCCGCGAACATGGGCTTTGTCGGAGTGGTTTGTGAAGGTGTGGACCGGTTGCTCGCAGGACGAAGCCCCGCCTTCTTGTATCGTCCGCCAGAGATGGACGAGCCCGTGCTTCTGCTCAAGAACCATCGCCTCAGCGACGACATCGCCTTCCGCTTCAGCGATCGGAGTTGGCCCAAGTGGCCTTTGACGGCTGAGCGGTTCGCCGGTTGGGTTAACGATATAAACGGTTGCGGTTACATAGCTAACCTGTTTATGGATTTCGAGACTCTCGGCGAACACCAATGGGCAGAGACAGGGATCTTCGAGTTTCTAGCTGACCTGCCCGGCAAAGTCATGCACGGCGGGGGAAACGGGTTCCTGACGGTTTCTGAAGCCATCGGAGACTTCCCGACCACCGACGAGTACGACGTTCCGCAACTGATAAGCTGGGCGGATACCGAGCGGGATCTTTCGGCGTGGTTGGGCAATTCCATGCAAGCCAACGCTCTAGCAGAGCTTTACCGCCTCGAATCGGCGGTGCTGGCCCGTGGCGACGAGCAACTGCTGCACGACTGGCGTCGCCTCGGAACATCTGACCATTTCTACTACATGTGTACGAAGTACTTCGCAGACGGGGATGTTCACAAGTATTTCAACCCTTACGACTCGCCATACGATTCATACATCAACTTTATGAACGTTCTCGATAATCTCCGGAGTCGGCTTCGGATGTCGAGCGTGGCTGTCTGACACGTGAAACTTACGTAACGCATTGATACATAAGATGTTAGCGGGGTTCTTTCCGGGCCTCTGATGGGTGCGAGTCGGAACGGCTCTGGGTGAGACGTCTTTGCGGGGCGGACATTTGGTCCGCAAATACTCAAGGGGAAATGTGAGCGGAACCGATACGTCCAGGAGTAATAGCGTTTTGTCAGCGCCGATCCTGAATGGTGACATGGGTGTCGTGTCTGCGGGTAAGGGGGCAGCACGGGTGACGCTTGTGTTGGCAATATGGGGGCTTGGCCCTTGGCGTAGTGGTTGTTACCGCTTGTTAGGACGGTGGCACAGCCTTCTATCCCGTGGTGACGAAACGCTGGTTGTGGGTTTGGTCGGATGCGCCTTGTGGGCGAACGGAACGACCTGCTGATGTCTTTTGTGCGGGTCGTAACCGACGAATTATTGGAAAATGCTTGTTGACTTGCCTTGTCCAATACCTACAATTCGCCCGCGAAAGAGACGGTTTTTCGACTTTGCTTCCGAGGTGCGGCTGCGGGACTGCGTGTCGCGCCTCGATGTGGTTGCTTCGGAAATGGCGCGTTGCCGAAGCGGCTGGAGGCTACCTAATTACTGAGGCCTGGCGAATAGGATTGGACGCCAATTCAGGTCCTCGGTCAGGGCGACAGACTTATTGGTTTGGTATGGTTTTGTCCCCGGAATCATCGCGGTTCTCTTCCCGTGCGTCGCCTCGCGGCGTCCGGGGCGGAGGGTGTCGCGGCTGGTTTCGCGTTGGAGGTGTATAGCTAGAAACGGTTGTTTCGTAATGAAATTGCGTGTGGCAAAGTAACACGCCACAGTCCTTTTAGAACTGGAGGTCTACGAAAATGGTAAGTGCTAAGCTACTTGGTAAGTATGTAGGACGTCTGGGTACGTTCTGTGGCGTGTTGGCCATGCTTGTGTGTCTGACGGGTTGCCCACCGACGCCGCCGGTGGACGCGTGTACTGGTTTTGATGTCGATGACGGCGACCCTTGTACGGTGGATACCTGTGAGCTCGATGCGGATGGAGCCGCCTTCGCGGTCCACACGCCGGTCGAGTGCCCCGCGGGCTCGGCCTGTAACCCCGACACCGGCGAGTGCGAAGAGGTCGAATGCTTCGTTGACGCCAACTGCGACGACGGATTGTTCTGCAACGGTGCCGAGACCTGTGTCGGGAACGAATGTGTCGCCGGCGATGATCCTTGCTTTGCAGATCAGTTCTGCGACGAGGATGATGACGTTTGCCTCGATTGTGTCGAAGACGCCGATTGCGACGACGCCGATCTGTGCACCATTGATAGCTGCGTGGATGGCGAGTGTGCCTATGGCCAGGTCGTTTGCGAAGACGGCTTCGAGTGCGATCCGGATACCGGCGAATGCGTCGAGATCCCTGAGCCCGAATGCCTCGTGGATGGTGACTGCGACGACGGGGACCTGTGCACCGACGATGCCTGCGTCGATGGCGAGTGTGTCTTTACGGATGTCGTCTGTCCCGAGGGCGAGACCTGCGACGAGCTTACTGGCGAGTGCGTAGGCGAGTGCGTGGTTGCGCTTGATTGCGATGACGGGGACCTGTGTACCGAAGATGTTTGCGACGATGGCATGTGCCAGAACAATGCGATCGATCACGACGACGGACTGTTCTGCAACGGCGTCGAGACGTGCGATCCGGACACCGGTGACACGGTTGACGGCCCTGATCCTTGCACGGCCGGTACGCAGAGATGCGAAGAGGATACCGACGAGTGCATCGATCTCACGACTTGCACGGTGGACGCCGACTGTGATGACGGCGTGTTCTGCAACGGCGAAGAGACCTGCGACCTGACCGACCCGGCCGCCGGCGTATGTGCACCGGGCACCGACCCGTGTCTCCCTGATGAGACCTGCGACGAGGATGCCAATATGTGCATCGCTCCTGCCGGTGGGGCGTTTACGCTTACGACCGGTACGGATGCGGGCGAAGCTTTCACGGGTGGTTCCGGGGATGATGTCTTCACGGGAGCCCTGTTCCTCAGCGGCGGCAACTTCTTCCTGACGTTGAACAACGCTGACGTTTTGGACGGTGCCGCCGGTACTGACACCCTGTCAGCCCAGTTCAATCCGGCAGCGGCCACGACGACCACGCCGAGCATGCCCAACATCGAGGTCTTCAACTTCGAGGTGACCACGGGTAATCCGCAGACGGTCAGCATGGGTAATGCCGGTTCCCAGACGACGATCAACTTCAACAACTCGCAGACCGACGGTGGCGACTTGTTGATCACGAACGTGGCGAATAAGCCGACGAACTTCGGCATGACCAACTGTACCGAGAACTTTACGGTTACGATGGCCGACGCGGCCCTTGCCGGCACGACGGACGAGTGCACGCTCACGCTTGACGGCGTGACGCTGACCGGCGGTGAGCCGACGATCCTGATCCGGCCCTTTACCGCCGCCAGGAGCGGTTACGAGACGATCAACATCGTCAGCCAGGGTGGCGTGGTGAACTCCATCCAGGATCTGCAGCAGGGGAACGGTAACTCGCTGACGACGATCAACGTCAGCGGTGCTGCGGCCCTGGACATGAACGCGAACGCCGTGGATACGACGGTTACGACGTTCGATGCGAGTGCGGCGGGCGGCGATGTGGACGTGCTGGTGCCTGGTGACGGTGCTGCGGGTACGGCCATCACGGTGAACGGTGGTGCCGGTGACGACGAGTTGGATTGCACCGATACCGCGGACGAGAACTTCACGGTGAACGGTGGTGCCGGTGATGACAAGATCACCTTCAACGCCAACTACGACTCCGCGACCCCGTTTACCGACACCATCGACGGTGGTGACGGTACCGACATCCTGGTCGTGGTCTCGGCCGACGCGGTCGCCACGGTGGTTCAGTCCGCGGTCTCGAACATCGAGACCCTCGAGGTGTCCAACGCCCTTGCCGGCAACCTGGACGCCGGGCAGTACTGGGGCGCCATCACTAAGGTGACGCTCGCGGCGGGCATCGATGGTACCGCCCGTACGATCACGCTGCCCAATGCCGGCACGTTAGATGTGGATGCAGATGCCGGTGCGGCCACGCACGTTCTGGTGGTTTCTGGCACTGGTACTTCGGACGCCGTCACTGTTGATCTGGCCGCTGGTGTTGACTTCCCGAACCCCGTTACTGTTACGGGAATCGAGGAGTTGACCATCGCGGGTCCGACGACGGCTGGTGTGAAGAACGACTTCGGCAACACCGTCACGTTGACGGCGTCCGCCGGTGGATCGACCAAGATCATCCTCACCGGTGCGAATGAGCTTGAGTTCTCCGCCGCGCTTACTGCTGGCATCGTCGATGGTAGCGCCTGCACGGGCGTCATCGACATCCAGGCCAACATGGCCGGTGCCTGCAGCATCCTCGGTGGCACGGCTGCGGATACCCTGACCGGATCGAACTCGAACGACGTTATCAACGGTGGCCCTGGTGCCGACATTATCGATGGTCAAGATGGCGACGATACGCTGACCGGTGGTGCCGGGGCGGACACCTTCTACACGGTGGACGGCGACCAGAGCACCACGCCGTCGAGTTCCATCTATTCGACGATCACCGACTTCGAGAGTGATTCGGACATCATCGATGACACGGCAGCTGCTCTTTCGATCGTCTCCGGCACGACCAACTTCGGTGCTGCGACGGCTTCGATCAGCTCCGAGGGTTTCTGCACGTTCAACTCGGCGGACGACACGCTCCAGGAGCGGATCGTTGCGGCCGAGGATGGCATCGTTGAGAACGGCGCCGCGGCGGCGGGTCAGTTCTGCATATTCACGCACAGTACTCACACGTATATCTTCATCTCGGAAGGTACGGATGGACTCGATGCGGGTGACGTGCTGATCCAGCTGAACGGTGTAACCGGACTGTCAGATACGACCATCACGGGTGGCAACCTGACAATCAAGTAGAGACGCGACCGCTTCGGCGGACTGCGTTTCGGACAACTTAGGTTGTGATTAATGAGCCCGGCGGGTTTTCGCTCGCCGGGCTCTTTCTATGTGCCATAACACCACACAGGGCATCGGTTTGAGCAGCGTACCGGACAGGTGACTCCTGGCTGCGGATGCGCGGGGCAACCATGTGAGTGTGGTAGACGGGCTTGTGCGTGTCACGCCATCGAGGATGATGGGCGATTGGTAGGCATGGAGTAAGCGGCGGCTTTGGCACGCCTGATCATCTGCTCGTTTGACGAAAGGGGGGCTGGTCGTCAGCGGACGGTGCCAACACCGGAGGCGGCGGTCTCACTGACCGACGCCGGTTGATCCATATCTCCGCCGCGAACGACTTTCAGGGTGGTCTTCTTGGATAAATCGATGATCTCGCCAGTGGGGTTTCTGGCTGCGTCTACAATCTCGACGACGGGGCGAGTGTGAAATCCGGGGTTAGCCCGCAGGATCTTGGCGTGGTTCGAATCGCTAAGAACCACGAAACTGCCGATCGGAAATAGGGAAATTGTGTCGAGTAGCGCGCGGATGATGGATATGTCGAACTTGCTGAGACTACCCTCGACCAGGATAGTCTTTGCGGCTTCGTAGGGCAGTATCGCCGGGCGATGGGGTCGCGGGTGGGTCATGGCTGAGTAGGCGTCAGCCGCCGCAACGATCTTGGCGTAGCCGTGAATCTGTGCCCCTGTCCGCATGCGTGGATAACCTGTTCCGTCGAACCGCTCATGTACCTGATAGGCGATGAGCTTCGCGGTTCGGGGTATCCCACGAAGGTCTTCCAGAAGCTCGATCGTATGAAGCGGGTGTTGGCGGATCAACGAGAATTCGCTGGGTGTAAGAGGTCTGTTCGCCAGGCGAATCGACGCAGGCACCTTCAACATGCCGATGTCCTGGAGCAACGCTCCCAGGCCAACTTCCATGATCTGCCGGTGGTTGAGCCCAAGTTGATATGCCACCGACACGCTAAGCAGCGTCACGTTTACGCAGTGGTCAAAGAGGTACTCGTCGTCTGACTCCTGCATGCTCAGGATTGTCGGAAGCAGGTCATAGTCATGGGCAGCCATCTCGACAAACCTGCGGACCGACCGCTGAGCCTCGACGGCAGACAACCGCTCCTCAAAGGGGTACTCGCCGACCAGGCGTCCACAGATATTCTGTATGGTGTCGGCGGTTGCGGCATGTTGTTCCAGTCCAAGTGCTGCTTCCGTCCTGAGTGACTCGATGGGCAGACGGGGGCGTCGCCACACTTGCACCGGACGTAGTGGGCTTTGGATTTCGAGTTCGCCGGCAAGGTGTTCATCGAGCCTGCGGCTTGCCGGTGTTTGCAGATCGCGCGTGCTTTCGCCGTCCGCCGCCAGTGGCTGCTCACGGGTCGCTGCTTCCGGGCCGGTTTCATATTCCGGTTGCGGCGGTCTGAGCTTGAGCGCCTGGATCCCTCTTTCTCGCAGCAGTTGCAGGAATCGCGGGGTGATCTGGGAACCGGCTGCCAAAAGGAGCACGCCATCCTGGTCGCAGATGTCTTCCGGAAGGCACATTCCGCCAAGCAACGATTCGGATAAGTTCCTGCGAAACTGCTTGGCGCTGATTACCGTTTCGTTCGAATCGAGTGGCGCCATTTCCGCATCCGCCGGTTGGGAATCTGCGGCTTGGCTTACCGGTGTGTTAAGATCCGATTCACTGAGTCCGTCTCGTAGGTGGTGTGTGAAGTCAGCGGGCCAATCTTCAGCGCCGCAAAGGTAGGGTTTGCCCAAGGACCGCAACCTGGCGACGTCCACCACCGTCAGGCGAACGCCAGCTTGAATGAGGCAGTCTCCACGCTCATCACGCAGCGCTCCGGGCAAGCGGCACCCCGGCCCAAGAAGCTTGATAGGGATATGTCTGAGCATGTGTGCTGATCTGCAAGGGTCGTCCGATAAGCGCACACCGACTCTCGATGCGCCTGCTTTCGGAATCGGCATCTGGTAGTGCGCGCTTGAGGCCCCAGGAGAGTATCCCAACAGCTTCGGAGCAGCGGGGCGTCAGTTTCTGGTCGCCGCAACTCCGATCAACGTTTCCGACTGATCACGGTCTTCAAGGGTGATGTTGTAGGTGGTCAACTTGGCATTTGGCGGGGTGGCGTCGAGCACGAAAGAGATCGCCGTCACACCGGTCGTCCAGGCTTGAGGCGTGTAGGAGGTCAGGGCGGCGGTTCGGAACGTCGCAGCGTCCACATAATCACCGGATGCGCTTGTGTTCCGATAGTTGTTCACAACATTCGTGGCGGGATCACGTTCTATCAGGCGAACCTCAGCGTTGTCAGTTATGTCATCGTCGTCGGTGTCCTCGACCCACAGAACAAGGAAGTCCGTCCCGCCCGCTAGAATCGATCTACATTCGCGGACAGCCTCGCTGATTCGCGAATCAATGACTTCGCCTCGAACAAGCAGCACGCGCAGATCACGGTTTGAGCTGGTTCCATAAGAAACAGCCGACACCATAGCAGCCACGCCGGCCGTCACCATGGCTGAGACTACGAGGGCGATCAGCAGTTCGACCAGGGTAAATCCCCGCCCGGTACGCCTTGATGCCACTCTACGTCGGCGTGAGACGACAGACCTCATGACGGTGGTTGAGCGATGAAACGCGTTACGCTCCATGTGATTCCTGCACTGTCTTGAACTGTAACAGTGACGGTAAGACCGGGCACTGCGTCCGCAAAACCGGTCACACTCACGCTTCCGTAGGCTGCGGTGACCGAGCGTGAGAAGTCTCGATACGACGATGGATAGACTGTCCCAGCCGGACCGGCGACAGCACCGGCGGACTCGGAGAACCCGTGGTAGTCGTCAGCGTTGTCGAAGCTCGATCGGCTGGATTCGCCCGCCTCGGGACCAGGTGCCGAAGGGCCGTTGGGATCTTCATAGGGCAGGCGGAGCACTTCGTCAGCTAGCGCTTCTGCCAACTCGACCCCGCGGCGGCTTTGCATCGCGACGTAGGTCTGCATTTGTCCTGCGATAACAGCTTGGGCGATAGCGCCAACGCTGATGGCCAGTATGACCGACGCTAACACAGCCTCGACCAACGTTACAGCCCTACGAACCTGTGGACGATGATTCACTACTGCAACCCCGACAAGGCGTGCGGACCTTCCAGTCAAGTATTCAGTTCCGTACGGTCTTGTGACATTCCCAACTCTATTCGTCGGTTGGCAATGTACATCAATCAAGCTCTCAGCGTCGGGCACACTGGTTATGGGACGATGGGTTTAGCCTTGTCGTGTCGGTTGAAGCCAGCCTTGCCTGGTGGGCAATCTCTTCACCTTCGTTGCTCGCCGTGTCCGCTCCGGACGTCGATATTCTAGTGTACTGCAGACGTTGAACTTGCGGGTTTATGTGGCATGGGTATCAAGAAGACTGGCTGGAAAGCCCGCCTCACAGTGCATTTGCATTGTCAGACAGTTTGCCAGTGCAATGTGTTCGCGGAGTCGCGAGAATGAGTGGAAGACATCTGCCCGAGGAGTTCACTTCATCAGCGAAGCCATCTTTGCGGCGATGCGGTTTCACGCTTGTCGAGCTGTTGATCGTCATTACGATCATTGCAATCGCAGCAGCTATAGCGATGCCGATGTTGGGTGAGACTGATTCGACTCGCCTCACCAGCGCCGCCAGACTCTTGGTGGCTGACCTGGACTTCGCCAAGATGGAGTCCATCACGCATGCAGACGATCCGCGCGTCGTCGTATTCAACCAGGGCACCCACTCATACCACATCGCGGCAAGCTCAGCCCCGTCGACGCCCATAACGAACATCATAGCAAACGAGCCTTACGTTGTGCAGTTCGGCACCGGTCGAGCAGCCAAGCTGACCGGCGTGACGATTCAGAGCTATTCGCTTGATGGCGACAGTCAGCTGGAATTCGGCTCCTTCGGACAGCTCGACCAGGCGACGACAGCCACCGTCACCCTCCAGGCTGGCTCAGCCACCGTCACAGTACAAATCGATCCCATAAGCGGCGAGGCGTCGGTCAACTGAGCCGGGCGTCGCAGTCTGAAACTGCCGGCGCGGGCACACCGCACCGGGGTTTCACCCCATAGCGACATGTCACCCTGAATGGGTTGTCCATTGGGTTACACTCGCGGACGAGTGACGATTGGCTATAATGCCGCCACCATGATCGCCCGACAGCACAGTGTGGCCTTTTGCGGAATCGAAGCTCTTCCTATCGAGGTCGAGGTGGACATCGCCCGCCAGGGTTTCGCGGGAGCGGTGGTTGTGGGGCTTCCGGATGCAGCCGTCAGGGAGAGCCTCGAGCGCGTGCGCAGCGCCATTCTGAACTCGGGCTATCAGTTCCCGCGATATAAAACCGTGGTCAACTTGGCTCCGGCTGACTTGCGCAAAGAGGGACCACTGTTCGATCTTCCTATCGCTTTGGGAATCATCTTCGCCGCGGGCGAAGCCGTCGCGGAATCCGGCGATGATTACCTTGTCATCGGTGAGTTGGCACTCGACGGTCGAGTCCGCTCGGTGAGCGGTGCTTTGTCGGCGGCTATGCTGGCTAAGGAACGCGGCCTGCAGGGTATTATCGTGCCGGCGGCCAACGCTCCGGAGGCAGCCGTCGTTGAAGGCCTTGATGTCATACCTGTGACATGCCTCACCGACGCGATCGGGTTTGTCACCGGGCAACTGCCAATTGAACCGGTGGTCGTGGACCTCGGTGCCACATTCTCAGCCTCTTCGATTTATGACTGCGATTTCGGCGACGTTCGTGGTCAAGAGCATGTGAAACGCGCCTTGACCATCGCCGCAGCCGGTTCGCACAACGTGCTTTTGGTCGGTCCGCCGGGCTCGGGCAAGACGATGCTGGCCAAGCGCCTTCCGACGATTCTGCCGCCCCTCTCCATCGAGGAATCGTTGGAAACGACTCGGATTCATTCGGTGGCGGGAGAGCTTAAGACCGGCGTGGCGCTGCTGGCGACTCGCCCGGTGCGTGCGCCTCATCATTCCGCTTCCACGCCGGCGCTGGTCGGCGGCGGTTCTATTCCACAAGCCGGCGAGGTCTCGCTGGCTCATCATGGCGTGCTGTTTCTCGACGAGTTCCCGGAGTTTGCGCGAACAGCCCTCGAAGCATTGCGCCAACCACTTGAGGACGGAGAGGTTACCATCGCCCGGACGGTGAATACCGCGAGGTTCCCCGCCTCGTTCATGCTGGTGGCGGCTATGAACCCCTGTCCGTGCGGATACGCGACCGACCCGCGTAAGCCCTGCAAGTGTAGCCCGATGCAGATCGACAGGTATCTCTCGCGGGTCAGCGGGCCGCTCATCGACCGGATCGATATTCACATCGAAGTGCCCGCAGTCCCGTTTTCCGAGCTTCGTAGCGATCGCGATGGTTCGCCTTCGTCTACCATGCGGGAGCAGGTCCTCTTGGCCCGCGGCAGGCAGCGCGACCGTTTCGGGCATCGCTCAACTATGACCAACGGTCGAATGACCTCGCGCCTCATCCGCAAGCACTGCAAGATCGATGATGCAGGCGAGCTGATCCTCAAGCAGAGCATCACCGAGCTGGGCTTGTCTGCCCGCGCACACGACAAGATCCTGCGCATGAGCAGGACCATTGCCGACCTGGCAAACGCCCCGGGCATATCCGCTGAGCATGTCTCCGAAGCCGTCCACTACCGCCGTCTCGATCGGCAGTTATAGGCGATCCTCGCGAGATGCCCCGGCCGCGTCTTGCTGCGTGGGCCTGTACTACTAGCGGCCCGTCCGCCAGCTTCGTGTCAAATTCGCCTACGAAATGGGGGCGGACAATCTCCTGCGGTATTGGTCATAGTTGAAGCCGCAGATGACAGGTTCCTGGCTGGCACCAAGCGTGAGCAGGTGTTAAGAAAAACTGATGGATCGCGGTACTTGACGTGGGCGCAAAACCGGGTACATTCAGCGGTTCGCGATATTGGAGTGAAGTGCTTTTGGCGGTAAGTCTATGCCTCAGTGTAAGATACGAAGTTTTTGTGCAAAAAAAGGCGACGTCGAGCCTGAGTGGCACCACGTTGATGCTACCGATGAGGTGCTCGGGCGGCTGGCTGTCAGGATCGCCAGGGTCTTGATGGGCAAACACAGACCGACGTACACAGCTCACGTGGATACGGGCGATTTCGTTGTGGTCACTAACGCCCAGAAGGTTCGCGTGACCGGCCAGAAAGCCGACACAAAGACCTATGAGCGGTACTCCTACCATCCGGGCGGTCGCAATGTGCTTCCGTTCGAGCGTGTTTTGGAGCGTCAGCCCGAGCGGATTCTCAAGGACGCCGTTCGTCGGATGCTTCCGAAGACCTCGCTTGGTCGGCATATGTTCAAGAAGCTGAAGGTGTATGCGTCGGACACCCATCCGCACGCTGCACAGCAACCCCGCCCTTGGGCCTTTTAGGGCTTTTTGTCCCGGAGACGCTGAAACGTGAGCGAAGAAGTAACCCCTCCCACAGAGTCGAACCCACCGACCGATTCGTCGGCCGCGCCATCGTTTGAACCGGCGGGTGAGCCGCTGATTCCCGTGGACGAGTCAATTGCAGTTTCCGACACGCCTACTGTTGAGCCGGTCGAGGTCTCCAAGTCGTCCAAGTTCAAGAACCCCTATATATGGGGCCTTGGGCGCCGCAAGAGAGCCGTAGCCCGAGTGCGGATCAAGCCCGGCGACGGAAAGTTCCTGATCAACAAGCGAAAGGTCGACGAGTTCTTCGGGGTGGACATCCATCGCCAACAGGTTCATAAACCTCTGATCGCCACCGAATCGCTGAAGTCGTATGATGTGCTCGTCAATGTCTGCGGCGGTGGGATCACCGGGCAGGCTGGCGCTGTCTCTCTCGGGCTTGCCAGGGCGTTGGCAAAGGCTGACCCGAGCTTCGAGCCCAAACTGCGTGAGCAGGACCTCATGACTCGTGACGCTCGCAAGGTTGAGCGTAAGAAGTACGGTCAGCGCGGGGCGCGCCGCCGCTTCCAGTTTTCAAAGCGTTAAGACACATCTCAAGACCGAGCAAGCCTTTCGCGTACCACCGGCGGATTGCCCACCAGTGTGGCGAGCGGCCTGATCCCTGCAGGCGCAAGCTACCGGCGGTGCCGGCTTACATTGTCATGCGAATAGGGCATCTTGGATTGTTGTACGGCGGTCGGCTTCCTGCGCCGTCCAGCAGGAGCGTACCGTTCGACCGCTGCACATGACCGGAACTCGTTGTAGTAGCGCCCTCGCAGTCGATCACCGATGGCTGATAGAGCCCTGGGAATCCATCGAACTGTTGTTACAGCAAGAGCGGGTGGTCGAAGCGCATTCCGACGCCTACCTCGTGTGGTGACCTATCGAGGTTCATCTCGGTTCGGACAACGGTCGCTTGTCGGGTCTCGCCGACGACGTTGGAAAGCTCGGGAAGCCCCGGCTTGGCATCGAAGGTCACCTCGTAGCGCTGGCCTGTCGCCAGGCCGAATCCCAGAGGCACGCGCAGATGAATCCCGCCTTCGCCGATCTCGTCAGCTTCACACATAAGGTCTCTAAGGCCCACGGAACGAAGCCTGGTCGTGATCAGGGACGGTATACGTCTTCCTGAACGCCGGTCGGAGTCCAGACAACTACTTGCGGTTGAGCCATCCGCCCCAGCGGATGTCCATTCTGGTGTATGCTGGTTTTCCTCAGACATGAGCGGCACTCCTATTCGCCTTTCCGTGACGCAGGAGCCCAACGTGCGACACGGGTCGCGCTACGATCAACGTGCCTGTTTCCCCTGTTGGTGCGTGAGTGTCGGACAAGCGCAGTCGCGCGAGCAGACAGGACCATAGGCGTCGAGAATCGCCTCGCATTCAGTAACAAGTATAATCGATCCGAGTTGATTATCCAAACCCGTGCCACTTTAACGGCTTGAGAGCGATGTACGCCTGATTTGGAGCCATTGGGGTGAGCCGGCGCCTCGTTTGCAATACATCATAGCCCACTATGGGGCCCGGGTTGTTCCAAACTCGTCGCAGAACGGCTAATCTACGCAGAGGTAGGGCTTCTCGATGGTTTTAGCAGACACTGCATCTCGGCATGGCGTGGTTTTACGCTCCAGCATTATTTTCATCGCTGTGCTCGGGTCGACTGTCTTCATTTCGCCATCACCGTCGGTTGCGGAGCCTGATCCACATCGAACGGTCCTAGTGAAGCTGCGAGATTCCACCGACCCGCGTCATTTGTCACAATCCGGTCCACATCGGCGTATCGAGACCACACTGACAGGCGCTGGCGTCCTGCGTATCGAGTCGCTTACCGGTGTGTCGCGGTTGAACAGGCCCGGTGGCGTTTCGTCGTCCTCCGGGTTCGATCGCATCTGGAGGATAGAGACACCTTCGTCCGGAGACGCGATTTCTCTTGTCGATTCGTTGGTTGAGATGGGTGGGCTCGTGGAATACGCGGAGCTGGACGGTTGGGGGGCGGTTGCCCGAGTAGTGCCGGATGATCCGGATTTCGCAGCGCAGTGGTCGCTGCACAATACGGGTCAGGTAGTTGAAGGCGTACCGGGTACGGCCGATGCTGACGTCGACGCCCCAGAAGCCTGGGACGTGTTTACCGGTGGAGCGCCCGTGCTTGTGGCGATCGTGGATACCGGGGTGGATCCCCACCCTGAGTTTGCCGACCGGCTTTGTTCGGGTTATGCGACGGAAGGTGACCCCTTCGACACGCTGGACACTTGTGATCACGGTACGCGTGTTGCGGGTATCATTGCGGCTGCCAGGAATGACGGCATGGGGATCGCAGGCCTGGCGGACATTGTGGAGTTGCTGCCCGTTCGGGTGTTTGAGGGATGTTCGGGAACGGAATCGCAGACGGCTGCCGGGATCGTCTGGGCGGTGGACCACGGTGCCGACATCGTTGTCGTCGCGTTGAGCTTCGGTATCGGCACTCAGACTCTGGAGGATGCGGTGACATACGCCGTCACTTCCGGTGCGCTTGTTGTCGGTTCTGCGGGAAACACGGGTCTTGGTGACGTTCGGTTTCCGGCGGCTTTTGAGGCGTGTTTGGCTGTGTCGGCCACGACCAGCCAGGATTCGCTCGCCGGTTTTTCCAGCTACGGTGACGCGATCGATCTGTCGGCACCAGGCCAGAGCGTCCTCACGACTTCCTGTGACGGCGGCTATGTTTTCGAGTCCGGCACATCAGCGTCCGCCGGACACGCCGCCGGTGTGGCTGCTCTCGTGAAGTCGTATGCCCCGCAGCTCATGTGGGATGAGTTGGCAGGCGTGTTGATTGAGTCGGCGGACGACTTGGGCGAGGTCGGCTGGGATCCGCGTTTTGGAGCTGGCAGGCTCAGTGCCGCTCAGGCACTGGGGGCTGCTCCGCTGCCGGCGATTCGCTTCGAGCACGTCGATCCCCTACCGGAGGGGATTCCTCCCGGCGAGCAGACGACCGTTATCGTTCGGATTCTCGACGGTGATCAGCAAGTCGTTTCCGCCACCGCCCAGTTGTTTTATCGCATAGCGGGAGCCGACTTTTTGTCGTCGCCTTTGACGGCACTGGGGGATGAGCTGTACGAGGTAGCGTTGCCGATTGCCTCGTGCGAGACCCTCGTCGAATACTACCTGGGCGTGATGGGTGACGGCGGAACGTGGGTTTATGATCCGTACGATGCGCCCGCCGAATTGCATACGACCGTCGCCACCGAACAGGAGTTCGTGTTTGACGATGATTTCGAGGAGGACCTGGGCTGGGAGACCATCATCGAGGGTGGTGAGCAAACCGCTGGTGCATGGGTAAGGGTAGACCCCAATGGGACCGAAGCCCAACCAGAGTACGATTTCTCGCCCAACCAGGGTCGATACTGCTTTGTCACCGGGCAGCACTTCGGAGGTTCTGTCGGGCTTACCGACGTGGACTATGGCCCTGTACGTCTCATGTCTCCCGCCATCTACATCGGAGCTATGGATGCGGACATAACTTATGCTCGCTGGTTCCACTCGTCAGGTCCGGGTGATCCGGACGAGCTCACGGTCGACGTTTCCCGCGACGGAGGCGAGACATGGGTCGTGGTTGAGATTGTGGAAGCGACGGTTGGATGGGAACAGGCGGGCTTTCGACTGAGTGATTTTTCCATCGCCGGCAGCGGTGACCTGCTCGTCCGTTTCTCAGCGGAGGACCCGAATAATGACTCGCTAACCGAAGCCGGCGTTGACGAACTGCATGTTCGCGCGATTCTCTGCGCGGGCGAGCCTGCTTTGCCAGGCGATTCCGACGGTAACGGGCAAATCGACCTTGCCGATTTCACCGTAATGGCAAGCTGCATGAACGGGCCCGAGGTGGATTCCGGCGGACCTGGCTGTCAGACGTTCGACTTCGATCAGGACGCGGACGTGGACCTGGCGGACTATCATGTCTTCGTGACCCTATTCAGTCCGCTGTTTTGACCACTACGGGGCTTGAGCGTTCAGAGCACCGTTCATCTTGGGCTAGAGCAAGCTCTATCCTGTCGTAGCGTTCAATCGTTGGTGTAGTACGTGAGTTTCTCGCTTCCGACCGGTACGTTTGGACCGGTTATGCTATAGCCGCCCGTGAGTCACAGGCTGGACCTGTCCGGTTTTCGTCTTAGCTGGCGTCTGCAGGCCAGCTTCACTTGAGTTGTAGCCCTGTTTGTTCCGATATTCATGCAAGAGATCGTTGCGCGCCCGGATGGCGCGCCGGTTGATCCATAGCACCGTTTGCGGACGCAGATCATGGGCACGTTCAGTACCGGGATCGGGCTGGTTTCCGGGATAGACTCAGACGCCTACATAGACGCGTACATGTCGGTCGAGAGCCGGCCCGTGCAGCTTCTTCAATCGCGCATCCAGTCGATCGACATCCAGCGCACCGCCTATGTGGATATCTCCGCCAGATTGCTGGCTGTGCAGAACGCCATCGCGCGCTTCAGCGAAGAAGCTTTCTTCAATGCCTTTTCAGCCAACAGCTCGAACGACAGTGTGTTAGCTGCAACGGCATCGGAGACGGCTGCACCCGGCAGCTATACTTTCCAGGCGCATTCCCTGGTTGCCACCCACTCTGTCATAAGCCGCGGGTTTGCCGACGCTGATACCACCCCCGTGGGTGTCGGAACCATGTCGCTCGAAATGGGAAACGGTCGGATCAACCCTGCAACGAGCCTCGACACACTCAACGGCGGGCAAGGCATTGACCGGGGAACTATCAAGATCACCGACCGTAGCGGCTCGTCAGCCGACATAGACCTTTCGATCGCAATGACCGTCGACGACGTTCTTGGTGCCATCAACGGCAACGCCGACATTAATGTCCGGGCATCTGTAACCTCTCTGGGGACCGGCGGCGACCGCATCGTCATCGAAGACTTGACGCCCGACGGCGAAGTTACCGGAAACCTCTCGATCACCGACGATGCCAGTGGGCAGACAGCAGCCGACCTGGGTATCGCCGGCACAGCCACCGGCGGACGGATCGACGGAACGGACCTCGTCTACATGACCGACTCCACGCTTCTTTCCGTCCTCAACGACGGCAACGGTGTCGGTCGGGTCGGGTTCGGGACCGACGCTGATCTAGAGTTTGACGGCGGGGCGTACGGTTCGTTTACTGTCTCATTTGGCGACGTGCTCGCCTCGGACACCAACCTGGCGACCGTAAACAGCGGAAACGGGGTCAGGCTTGGGACGATACGCATCACCAACCGGGTCGGCGTGTCAGCGGAAATCGACCTGTCAAGCGCCGTCACCGCTCAGGACGTTCGTGATGCGATAAACGCATCCGGTATCGACGTGACCGCCACTATGATCAACAGTCACTTCATGATCTCGGACAACTCCAACGCGCCGGAGGAAACCGAACTGAAGCTGACCATCGAAGACGTCGACGGGTTTGCGGCTGCCGACCTGGGCATCGCCGGAACGGCTGACGACAATACCTTGTTCGGACGCGACATCTACCGCGTGCGGAGCATTGGCGACGTAGCCCGGGCCATCAACTACGCCTCAGGAAACAACGATCTGGTGCGAGCGAGCATCTCTCAAGACGGCAATTCCATCGTCCTGCAGTCTTTGGGGATTGAGCCCGTAGCGGTCACCTCTCTGAACGATTCCACCGCAGCCCAGGACCTGGGAATCGAAGGCGCAACCATCAACGGGCAGTTCGAATCGCGTCGTCTACTGGCGGGATTGAACACCGTCCTGTTGCAGTCGCTAAACGGTGGAAGTGGTGTTGATGCGGGTGCCGTGGCGTTTACCGACCGGGCGGGCAACTTCGGTTCGGTCGATTTCTCACAGGCCGCGACCTTGCAGGACGTCATCGACGTGATAAACAGCGATGCCAACCCGACTAATATCGAGGCTTCTGTCAATTCCGCCGGTAACGGTATCGTCCTGCGCGACACTTCGGGCGGCACCGGACAGACTACGATAGCCGATGCCGAAGGAACCTTGGCTGACGATCTGGGCATCGCCGGTACGTTCACAGGGTCCGATGTGGGATCAGACGTTCAGATAGACGGGGGCAATCTGCAATTGCAGTACGTCTCGCGCCAGACGCTTCTGAGCGAGCTCAACAACGGGCGCGGGATCAGCCCGGGAAAACTGCGAATCACCGACGCAAGGGGGGCTATGACCGACGTCAACGTGTCGTCGGGCATGGATACCCTCGGGCAGCTTATCGATGCCATCAACCTCGCATCTCAGGACCGCGACGGCGACGGCACGAATGATATAGAAGCCCGGATAAACGACACCGGCGACGGATTGCTCATCGTCGACAACACCACCGACGGTATCGGCTTGTTGACTATCGAGGACCTCGACGGCGGACTAGCCGCCTCCGACCTCCGGCTGGCGGGATCAGCCGGCAGTGGCGAGAGCTTCATAGACGGATCATACGAAATCCGCATCGACATATCCGCAAGCGATACGCTTAACGATATTGTCGCGAGAATAGAGGAATCCGGCGGCGGGTTCTCGGCTTCGGTCCTGAACAACCACGGCGATGCCAACCCGTATAGCCTGACGATTACCTCGGGCAGATCCGGGCTGGCTGGAGAGATGATCATCGACACCGGCGGTATCGATCTTGGTTTCTCGACGCTATCCCGCGCCCAGAACGCCGTCGTGAGCATCGGCGGTTCCAGCGATGGCGACGCCCTGCTGATCTCCAGCTCCACCAACACGCTGGAAAACGTCGTCGAGGGGCTCACCATCGACCTGCTGTCGGTTGCGGATGAACAGGTCACGGTCACGGTGGCCCAGGACATCGACGGCATGGTGGACTCTATAAGGGGCTTCGTTGACAAGTACAACGAGGTCCAGTCGGCCATCAGCAACTACACCAGCTACAATACCGAGACCGAAGAGCGTGGGGCGCTCTTGGGCGACTCCACCGTCAACACCATTCGCACACGAATGCAGTCCGCCGTGTCGAGAAAGTACACCAGCGTGGACGACTCGATGTCCAGGCTGGCGTTCATTGGTATCGGCGCGAGTGCTAGCAACCTCATCGAGTTTGACGAAGAAAAGTTCCGCGAGGTCTACGCCCAATCCCCAGAATCCGTCGAGAAGCTCTTCACCACGCCGGAGACTGGATTCGGCGCGGTGATCGATGACACCTTGGACGAGTTGACTCGGGATTTCGACGGCATCATCGCCCGCAAGGACACGCTCCTTGAAGACCAGAAAGAGCTGCTAAGCGACAGGATTGAGTCGCTCAACGTGTTGATGGAGGCGAAGCGGGCGAGGCTCCAAGCCCAGTTCGTAGGGCTAGAACAGGCGATCTCCAGTCTCCAAAACCAGCAGAGCTCGCTCTCCTCGTTGACGAACCTCTTCAGCAGCTAAGGCGAGTTTCAGCATCATGTGGCGGTAGAACGGTGTTTTTTTTCTGGCCTGATGCAGCTCGCCGGCCGCTGCACAGAAACCGAAGACGCCTCAGAGCAAGCGCTATCCAGTCGTCGGTGCCGCTTGTGAATTACTCGATCCCGACCGCCACGTGTGGACTGATTGCGCCACGGTGGCCTCAAACCAGCGTTCCGGTGGAGTTTTTCAGTGTTTCGCCGAGCGGATTTGACCGATGTATCCGGCGCCATGGAGACTAGCCCTGCCAACCCGTATCTGCGCGACGCGGTGATGACCGCGACCCCGGAACAGCTTCAACTGATGTTATACGACGGTGCCATCCGCTTTGCCATACAGGCCAAGGATGCCATCCTGCGTCAGGATTTCGAGACCTCCTTCGAGAAGCTGACCCGTGCCCAGAACATCGTCTTGGAAATGCAGAACGGGCTCGACTTCGACGTGAACCCGGACCTCTGCAAGCGGATGTCGGCCATCTACACCTTCCTCTACAACAAGCTTGTCGATGCCAACGTCCAACACGAGACCGCCGCAATCGATGACGCCGTGAGGGTGTTGAATATCGAACGCGAGACCTGGCAGATCCTCGTTGACAGGCTGGGAAGCCTCTCCGTCGAACAGCAGGAGACCAACTCTTCCGAAGAGCAGAATCAGCCGGCGGACGGCGCCGCCCCCGGAGCAACCCTTTCCGTCGAGGGTTAGCCGTGTTCCGCCGCTTCAGATTCAAACGCTGCCCATCTGTGACGCTGGGAGACAAAGAGGGGGCTACGCCCTGCGGGCTGTGCGACATCTGGTGGTTTGCAGCCTTCGCCCCGGGGCCATATAGTCGGCGACTGTCAGACACGCAGAAACCGACGGTTACCAACATGGAGTCTGTCCGATGACGATTCGACTGCTCATACTGTTGCTGGTGGCTTCAGTCACCTGGGTGGGAACGTCCCAAGCCCGTGGGCAAGATCCCGATCCCGCACCAGCCGATGCCGCTGTCGACCCGCCAGACCAAAGTCCTCCGCCGGATCCGGTCAGCCCCATGGTCCTGGTCGCAAGAGCCCTCAGAGAAGGGACGGTGACCATCGACCGGCTCGAGAACGAGCGCGACCCGCAACAGCGCCAAACACTGATGAGCAACCTGAATCGTGGTGTGTCGACGATTCAGGTGAACGATCCCGGCAATCCTCGTCTGCACTATCTGCGGGGTGCGATGTTCTTTTTTAGTGGCAGGAAGGGCGACGCCATTGACGAACTGAACAGATTTGTCGAAACCACCGTGGGGCGCAATGAATGGAAAGCCCATCGCATGCTCGGCGACCTGTTTCTCGGCGAGTTTCCCTCGCTCGCCAAAGCCAAGTATAGCAGTGCCGCTGCCCTGAAACCCAACGAAGCCTCCATACTCATCGGGCTTTCTCGCTGTGACGCAGCGCTTGGGAATACCGAAGATGCCCTGTCCTTCGCGCGGCAAGCTGTCGATGCCGTTGCACCCGACTCCATAGACAGAATGGCGAACCTCAACTACGTGTCCCAGCTGCTTGCGCAGGATGGACAATTCGAGGAAGCGCAGAGGTTGGTGACCGCTGCGCTAAACCTGGCCCAAAACGAACATCGGAAATCCCCGGATTCACTGGCGGAGATGACGACTCTCCATGCACAATACCGCATCGCGCTGGACATGGTACGCGCGCGCCTGCGCGAGACTCCCAACCAGGCCGATCAGTACGTCCTGTTGACCAAGTACTCTCGGGAAGAAGTCAGAATCAGAGGCGTGATTTCGCTGATCCAGATTCTCGCTCTGCTGGACAGCGGGATTGAGTCCTTTGAGTCCGGCGCCCCACTGGTCCTCCTGGAGGAGCGAGCCTCACTTCTGGTGGACCTTGGAAGAACTGAGGATGCCAAAGAAGCATATGAGGAACTGCTCAGGTCTCACCCTAACCACGGCATCGCCCGGGCGTTCCTGCAAGAAAACGCGCCTGAACAGCCGAATCCGTCTCCAGGCGAGTAGCCCGGCTCCGCTCTTTCATCGAAGATACCCTGTAAGTCTGACGGCTTGCGATATGCCGGAAACACTGGTGCTCCGACTTGGGTGAAATGACGATTACGGACGCAGGCGTGTGGGCCACTTCTCTTTACGCTGGTTCGACAGTGAGCTGCAACCGGGCAGAGCCGTCAATCTCGAAGTGCTCGATCCTAAAAGAGTGGACGCCTTCTTTCAGGTCGACGATCACCTCGTCCGCCGCCGGGGCGTGCCAAGTCCAGTTGGCTAGCACTTGCTCGTCATCGATGAGAACGCGCACGCCGTCGTCGGAGACCGTTTGAATCCGATACCGCCCCGCCGGGAGCGAAACGGAGGAGGTGGCGACGGTGGCAAAGCGGTCGCGGGGTACCTTCCTGCCGGGTGATCGGCTAGACCACGTGAAGTCGATATCGTCGCAGGTCTTCTCTAGCAGCGGCTCGGACGAGATAATCCTCTCCCAGTTGTCAGCTCCCTCGCGGGGGTCGATGTCTTCAGACCATGCGTAGAACTTGACCTGCCAGCGAACTCGCACCAGGAATCCGGTCGCGCGTAACTGCTTGCCTTTCGTTTGGATGTCGACGGCGAACTCGCACGTCCCGTTCCCTCCGGCCTCCACAGTAAGCGCAGCCGGCAAACGCCCTGAGAGCGGTTCAACCCGCACGTTCCCCTCCACATTGGCGACATGGAACGTGCCATCAGGCCCGAGGAGGTTAAAGGCCGCCGTGTTTCCACCGGTGACATGACGAGGGAAGACTCGGACATCGGCAAAGTCATACGGGCCCCACTCGTCGATGAAAATGAACTGCTTGCCACGTCTGGCCTCCGGAACGACAAACGTCCTCTGCGAGCCTTTCCTGGGCCGCAACTCTGCCTCGATGGCGGCAACGTCCTTCGGGCTCCAGGCTTCGATGGCGTCAGCTTCCACCAGGTGTTTCTTGACGTTCGATGTTTTCTTGGCTTGTTCACAACCGACCCCGCCCATGTGTACGCGCAGTCGGCCTACGTTTCCCTCGGCGCGAACCGACTGGCGAACGTAGGAGCCCATCGCGTTTCGTCCGATCACGCTGTCAGAGTCATCACCAAGCTTGATGGCTGTGTTGACGTGTTTGAAGGTGTTGTCGATTATCCGGTTTGCCGTTGATGGACAACCGCCACGGCTCTTGCAGAAAGGCGTTTCCAGCAGGTCTTCATCGTCATCCCACCACAGGTGCACGCCCAGGAGTGTGTTGGCGATCGTGTTTCCGGCGATGAGGTTGCCACGTCCGTGCTCGACCGAAATGCCGTTCTCACAGCTTTCGATGAGGTTTCGCTCAATGACGGTGTCATAAGAGTAGCCCGCCCACACGCCGTGTCGGCATTCCTTGAGAATGTTCTTGATGAACATGTTGCCCTGTGAGAAGGTGGCTTCGATACCGTTGGCCACCGCGTGGGAGAAGTCGTTGTGGAACACCAAGTTGCGCTGACATCCGCCTTGCCCCGTCTTTTTGACCGTCTCGTTGCCTGCATATAGGAAGAGGCCGTCTCCGCAGTGGGTGGCACTGTTGTAGGCGAACACGTTGTCGTTGCACTGTTCGTAAACGAGGATGCCGGCTGAATCCTGGCCTCGCTGGTACACGTCGTGGCTGTAGCCTCGCACACACCAGTCTAACCTGTTGGTGAAAACACCGCACCGGCTCGATCGCCACATGGCCAATCCCCAACCACTCATAAACGACATGTCGTTATCCACTATGCGCGACCCGTCACACCGGCTTATGCAGATGCCGTTTTGACCGTTGCGTGCCTTGCACATGGACACGGTCGCGCCGCGGCAACCCACCAGGTAGATACCCGAGCCATAGCGCAACCACTGATTGTCGTCGTTTTCGTGGCCGAACAGCCAGTCGGAGACATCTTCCCGCTTGACGGAACTCCTTAGGCGCTGGCGGTAGTTGCGCGATACGTCACACTCTGTCACAGTGATACCGGGCGAGTCCTCTGCGTAAATGCCGACCTTGTATCCTTGAATCACGGCTCCAGTGATCGTGATGTTCTTGCCCAAAGCGACGATGCCCTTGCCGGCGTAAGCGTCGGCGCCGGTGCCTTCGGGAGACCCGACCAGCGTCACGCCGGAGAAGTCAACGGTGATGTTATCGCCAGTGATGACTACGGCTCCGGAACCGTCCTTGTCCGGCAGTTCGTACGCGCCGGGTGCAACCCGCGCATCCGCGGTGATTCCAAAGCCTGGCTCGCGCAACGTAATCTCCGGAAGCTTGTCACCGACTGCAACGGTCGTCAGAAGTGCGACAACGAACGCACACCAAATGGCTATTCGATCAAGCATCTCGCATTCTCCCTTGGCACAACACTACGCCTCAAGCGGTGGTGGCGGACGGACGGTGGCGGTCCTCATTCTCTCAAGCCCGTATCGGACCTCACAGCGATTCCCCGGGCGACATTGCATTCCGCAGTTATAGCCCCAACCTTGCCGCCACGAAACGCGGAGCTCACCAGTTGTGCCTCGGTATGGGCTCCGTCCCGTACGCCGAAGCAGTGCCCAGACGCTTGCGATCATTTCCATCGTGGATACCGGGAGACACTTATCGGGCTACGCCGATCCCGCGCTCGGTAGGGAGACGGTCCCATCACCCCATGCCTCCATTCGCTGTACGCGAACACCGGCAGGATGATATCTTAGGCTTTCCCATGTTGTGTAGGCGTTCCAAGCCTTCATCCTTCGCCACATTCACAACAGAGGGGGAGCAATGCACTGGTCGCCTTTTGCCTGGAAGAATCCCGCCGTTGCCATCGTAGTCGCTATTGCTCTTGTTTGTGGATGCTCCTCGCATCCTCAGGACGGTGTCGATCCGCCGTCATCGCCGGCTGACCAGGATTCGCTGCCAAGTACGATCCTCACGGCGCCGGACGCGGTTGAGGCTGGTCCCGACCGGACCGCTTCGCCGGGCGACGAAGTCGTTCTGACGGCACTTCCATATTTCGCTGGGCACGAGTGGGCGGGAAACTCGGAAGGCCAGGGCGCACAGATGCCCCTTGAATACCGGTGGAGTCAATCAGCCGGTATCGCTGTCGAACTCTCCGATCCGACCGCACAAAGCGTCTCATTCATCACCCCGCGGATCGAATCCCCATCAGCCACTTTGAGTTTCGAGGTTGTTCTTATCGTCGATGGGGCGCTCGAACTCCACGACACCGTCAACGTTGTTGTGTCCTTGCAGGAACCGGACGATGGCCCGATCGGGGGGGCTTCGGTCGGCGACGATCCGCAGCCGCCGGTAGCAGACGCGGGTGATGATGTCTTCGCGGACGCAGGAACCATGGTCACCCTTGACGGATCAGCCAGCTTTGATCCCGGCGGTCAACCTCTCACCTTTCTCTGGGAACAGGTAAGTGGCCCATCGATACAATTCGAAGACAACACGGTTCCGGTCGCCCGGTTTGAGGCGCCGGACCTCGATGGGGACTACCATCTGACGTTCACGTTGACGGTGGAGAACGGTTCATCCGCCGGTCAGGACTTGGTCATGGTGCACGTCATGGACCCAGCCGGAGCGGATGATCCCGACGATCCACCTGCCGACGACGAGGTTGACACCGTCCGGACTCCAATAACTGCCGATGCCGGACCGGACCTGGATGACGTGGCTTGCGAAGTAGTGGTCACTCTCGACGGAAGCGGCAGTTCGAGCGGCGAAGGTATCAACTACCTCTGGGTCCAGACGGCAGGACCATCGGTCGAACTTCAGGACTTGGACAAGCCTGTCGCCACCTTCGTCACCCCGTCGGGGCACACCGAGGACGTGAGTCTCACGTTCGAGTTAGTGTTGACTCGGGAAGACGAGGTTGATTCGGATGAGGTCGTCGTCGACGTGCCCGCATGCTCTTCGGATGACGATGAAGATGAGGGCGAGCAGCAGGGCCCTGCGCCCCCGCCTCCTCCGCCTCCACCACCGCCCGGATGCTCCGATGATCAGGAGTGCGACGACGGGGTGTTCTGCAACGGTGCGGAAACATGTGAAGATGGAAGCTGTCAGACTGGCCAGGACCCGTGCCCTGGGTCGTTCTGCAGCGAGGACCAGCAACAGTGCGTAGGATGTCTGGACGACGGCGATTGTGACGACGGCGTGTTTTGTAACGGAGCCGAAGCCTGCGAGGACGGTTCGTGCGTAGCAGGTGATGAGCCGTGCACGGATCGACAGTGTGACGAAACGGTGGCAGCATGCGTGGAGTGTATAGACGACATCCACTGCGACGATCGTCTGTTCTGTAATGGAGAGGAAGTGTGCCAAGGCGGCGTCTGTCTGTCCGGTGACAATCCGTGTCCGGATTCACTGTGCAGCGAGTCCGGGGACGAGTGCGTTGAGTGCTTGGGGGACGGCGATTGCGATGACGGGTTGTTCTGCAACGGAGTTGAGACGTGCCAGGCCGGTGTCTGCCAATCCGGAAGCAACCCGTGCCCGGGTGCTATTTGCGTCGAGGCCGACGATGTGTGTGTGGGGTGCCTCCACGATTCGGACTGCAACGACGGGCTCTTCTGCAACGGACAAGAGACCTGCGACGAGGGCACCTGCCAACCGGGGGCGGACCCCTGCCCGGACTCGCTTTGCAGTGAACCGGGTGACGAGTGCGTCGAGTGTCTGTATGACGGGGACTGTGACGACGGGCTCTTCTGTGATGGGTCGGAGTCCTGTGAGGATGGAACCTGTTCGAGCGGCACGGACCCCTGCCCGGGCGAGCTTTGCCGCGAATTGGACGACCAGTGTGTCGAGTGTCTGGGTGACGGCGATTGCGACGACGGCCTGTTCTGCAACGGGACAGAGAAGTGCACGGGTGGCGTGTGTACTGTTGGTGTCGATCCCTGCCCGGATTCCCTCTGTGACGAAGACGGTGACAGTTGCGTGGGATGTCTGGGTGACGGCGATTGCGACGACGGTCTGTTCTGCAACGGCCAGGAGACCTGCGAAGAGGGAATGTGCGAAGTCGGCAAAGGACCCTGTGCCGGAGGGTATTGCAGAGAATCCGACGACCAGTGCGTGGAGTGTTTGGGAGATTCTCATTGCAGCGACGGTCTGTTCTGTAACGGACAGGAATCCTGCGATGACGGTACGTGCCAGACGGGGGCCGACCCATGTCCGGATTCGCTGTGCAGCGAGTTAGGTGACGAGTGTGTCGAGTGTCTGGGCGGTGGCGATTGTGACGATGGACTGTTCTGCACAGGCTCCGAGGCTTGCCTCGACGGCGTATGTCAGGCGGGCGAATCGCCCTGCTCGTCCGACGAGATCTGCGACGAAGACGCAGACACCTGTCAGGAAACCGCGGGTGAAGTCTACTACGTCGACGACAATGGCGCAGAGCAACCGGGGTATGATCCCGGGAGCCCTGCCGGTTCACACAACAACCCCTTCGCCACCATCCAGGCGGGCGTCGACGTCGCCCAGGGGGGTGACACCGTGTTCGTGATGGCGGGGACCTACCATGAGTCGATCACTGCTCGTCGCAACGGTACGGCGGATGCTCCAATCACGATACAGTCCGCTTCGGGTGATCCGGCGGTTCTGGACGGGCAGCATAGCCTCAACGATGCCTTTGCATCCGATTCCAAGACATACCAGGTCATATCAGGGTTCGAGATCAAGAACTACAACAGATACGGCGCGTACATCCTCAATGATGCCGATCACTGCACGATACGCTATTGCAAGATCCACAGCGTCAGCACCTGCGTGTTCCTTCGAGGCGGGGATTATGCTCTAGTGGAATGGTGTGAACTGTTCGACAGCTCCGGAGGCACACGCGTGAGTTGGCGGGACAGTACCGGTAACCGCTCCAACTATGCAACCGTCCGGTACAACCTGTCTTATGGCCACGGGGCGGCGTTTGCCGAAGCGGGCGATGGAATCTCCGTCAGTGGCGGTTCGTACGCCACCGTCCACCACAACATATGCTGGCTTAACCTCGATGACGGCATCGATATCAGTGGGTCCTCCGGTCGGTATCCTGAACAAGCCGTCGTCTATCACAACGTCTGCTTCAAAAACGGTTTCGAGGACTTTGATACAGTGCATACCGGAGACGGAGACGGGAACGGATTCAAATCGTCCACCAACGTCGGCGGCGGCCACGTTCTGCATCACAACGTGTCTTTTCTTAATAAGCGCAGCGGGTTTGATTACGATGATGTAAGCCCGGACTGGGGACCTGATTCCTTCTACAACAACGTAGCCTGGCGAAACGGGAACCATGACCAGGTCGCCCAGAAAGCGGGTTTCATACTTCGCGGCAAAGCGACCGGCGGTCGAGAGGCGCCGCTGAGAAACAACGTTGCCTGGGGGAACAACCCTCCGGACCGCGCCAACCCTTCGGTGCGCTTTGACCTGTATGAGGCCAACCGGGGCATCGACGTGGACAACGCCGACCACAACGTCTGGGGTCGCACAGTCACGCAGATCCCAGGCGCGGTCGACGCCACGGACGTCGAGCTGGGCGAGGGTTTGTCTACCGATCCCGATCCGGGCTTATTCAACAACCCCGATGCCACGATCAATGTCGCGTTTACGGGTACGGGCGATCTTGAGACGGACATCCAGGCGAAGTGGCAGATGATCCGCGACCAGATTCGATCCAACTTCACACCGGTTTCGCTGGAGTACCTCATCGACAGGGGAACTGTGATTCCGGGAATCACCGACGGCTACGAGGGAGCCGCCCCCGAAGTCGGCGCGTTTGAGACTGCTCCGTAAGCACGAAGGGGGGCGCAGGCTGCTTTTCGCATCGTCCTGTGAGGTCTGCCGACGCCCACGCGGTCTTCGATTTGCGCGGGTGCTCCACGCCCATCGGCGACGAGCACCACACCGGCGTTACCACACACACAAGGGGCAACAATCACGGGCGGCGCGGCCAAAACACGTGGTCGCCCTCTTCTGCCCACGCGTTGTGGTCGGTCGAGAGGCGACGTCCGTCGTCGTCTTTTCCATTGAGTCCTATAGAGTAGAGCAGAGGTTCACCCTTGCTCAGGCGGTAGACGAGATCAGTCGCGGAGAAAGGGTCATGTCGGACTTGTGGCGACAGTATGCCCGCGCTGGCTTCCGCTATACTATTCGGCCACCGCCCCTCATCGCCACGAAACGCGTGCATCCACAGGATAATCCGGCTGGCATTCCGCACAGCGACCGTGCGGCGAAAACTCTTGCTGAACCCCCAATACATTGGCTGGAGCATCGAAACGGGATCGAATCGCGGCAGTTCTTCCTTCTCTTTGTGCAAGTCTTCAGCTAGGCGTGCTCCCTCCGCGAAAGATGCCGACAAGACATCGTTCCAGCGATCGGCGATCTTGTCGTAACGCTTTACGAGGGTCTCCAAGGATTGCGGTTTGCCGAACACGAAGCCACCGAACGACGGTTTCATCCGATCCAGCAGGCCATCCCCATTCACGTCCTCGCAATCCCTTTGCAATATGTCCAAAAAGAGGAGACGCTCCGCCTCCATTTGCCTGGTTGGCGGCCCAGACACAGGATCTGCTGCCGCCACGAGCCTCAGGGTAGCACCGTAATCCACGCGGTCGCCAGCCAAGAGTGGCAAATCCAGCAATAGCTCTAGAGCAAGAATGGTCATACGCTCACCGGCAAAGTACTCAATGATGCGTGGCTGCGATCGCAGATGATTCCCGACACGAAGCAGAGTGCAGATGTCGGCCATTGCGTCATCCGTCTCACGGTTCGCCAACCGCAGGCCCGCGCGCGCGACAAGCAGTTGTCCAATCGCAGCCATCCGCTTGAGGTACGGGAGTTCTACTTTAAGAAGAGCGCGGGAAGGGCGTTTCCCAAGAAAATAGCAGTCCGGGATGCGCGAAGCATCTGAGAACACCTTGAGACACTGTCTGTTCTTTTCGACCCAGAGTTGCAGTTCGGCGCGTTCCTCTGGAGTCAATGCCTTGGCCCGTCGCTCTTTCGCCAGCTCTTGCCCACTCTCTGACCCGGCGAACAGGGCGAATGCCGCGTTGTATGTCTCTGCGGCATTCTTTCTTCCATGCACGGAGAACTGGCCATCCAGCCAAGCCAAGTAGTCGACTGGCTCATTAAGATTCGGGTTCGGAGGCCGGTCGAACTCGGTTGGTAGCACACATATGAGCAAGCACATAAGGGCCATTGGTACCAGTTTCCTTCTCCTAGAAAGTCACCCGGCCTTGCTAGCCGAGCATATGGGCGAGGAGGTCCGGAAGCCCTACGGTTGCGAAGCTGGTGGCTGTGTCACAGATAGCGTAGGGGATGATCAACAGATCGCCGTGGACCATGGCTCCGCAGGTGTATACCACGTTGGGTACATAGCCGTCGCGCTCGCCTTCGATCGGTTCTAAGATCGGATCAACCACGCGCCCGATCACCTTATGGGGGTTATCCAGATCGAGCAGGATCGCGCCGATGCAGTACCGCCGCATCGGTCCGACACCGTGCGTGAGCAGCAACCACCCGGCGTCAGTTTCGATCGGCGAGCCGCAGTTGCCGAGTTGCATCAGCTCCCAAGGCTGAGCCGGAACGTCCAGCAGCTCATGCCGGTTCCAGAAGTGGACGTTCTCGGAAGCGAGCAGGTGCAGGCTCTCGCCGTCCAAACGCGCGATCATCATGTATTTGCCGTCGATCTTGCGAGGAAACAGCGCCATTCCCTTGTTCTGCGCACACCTGCCGTTGAGCGTGATTATCTTGAAGTGGATGAAGTCGGATGTTTCGATGAACTGGGGCAAAGCCTGAAAACCGTTGTAGGCTGCGTACGTCGCGTAATAGACGACGCGCCCGTTGTCATACGTGAACCGCACGAACCGGGCGTCTTCGATACCCCGGCTTTCGTTTTCCGTCACCGGAAAGATGACACGCTCTGACATATCAGTGTCGACGGGGAAGTGGAGGTGGTAGTTGGAGTGCGCCAGCCAGAGCAGTGCCTCCGCCGCCGGCTCGAATCCCCCTGCGCCCCCATTGGCGACGTGGTGGGCTTCGACCGCTCGTGACAGATCGGCCAGCGTAAAATGATCGTCAAGGTCGTCCAGGACTGATCGGGCCGTCGTGCTATACGCGCCCATTTCCAAAAGCTTGAGGAAGAAGGGGTGCTTCTCGTACAGCTTGGCGTCGACTGGCTTGGCCCTGAAGGCGAACGGGCTTGTCGGGTCGAGCGTGATTCGTCCCGCGGTGTCTACCACACCGCTGCGGAACTCGATCGAAGAGACGTGCCCTTCTCCGCACGCGCGGAGGCTTAGAAGGAAGCGTTTTTCGCCGTCAAGCAGGCCGCGCTGGTCAGGATGGGCGACCATGGAAGGATTGAACAGCGCCACCGACTCGACGGAATACTCGCTGGTGAAGTAGGCACCGATCAAGAGGCGTCGTTCGTGTGACAATTCTGCTTCCTGGTCGAACTCGTGGGCGACGTTTCCGAAGTGCCTGGCAAACAGCGTGCGGACGTTCCGGTGGCGAGCGTTGAAATCCAGCATCACCCGGGCAAGCGTTTTCGAGACCTGCCCGTCGCTCATGGCCAACACTCGGTCGACAACCGCCTTCACTCGGCCTTCGCCGCTCGGAATGAACGATCGAGCGATCACGCGCGTGGGATCGGGATCCAGTCGCAACTTCGCCCTGACCACTTCGGGTTTATCCGTGCTGCGTGCGATCATACTACCACCTGCCTGCCGCATCATTCCTGGCTCCGTGACCACGGTTCTAGAGCAACCTCTATCCAATCGTAGCGTCCAATCGTTGGTGTCGCCCGTGAGTTCCTCGATGCCGACCGCTACGTTTGGACTGGTTATGCTATGAAGCAACTCGTCCGGATAACCTATCGGCATGATGCCGGTTTATCCGATACCCGCGAAGCGTTTCAGCACGCCCGGCGTCATCTCGATCCGATGCCATTCGAACTCCCCAACCCTCAGGTTGGATTCTTGTATGCCAACAAGGCCTGTCCCGCAAGGACGAGGTCTGGTTTTGCACCCGCGCCGGGCGGCCATATTTGCCGGGATGGAGCTACCATTTTCGTCGGGTCGCTCCCTCACGGGCTCGGTTCACCAGTTTACCCACAAACCTGATGCAGACCCAGCGCCGGCTGCACTACCCTTCGGGGTTAGTCCGATTATTATAGGTCGATTAATCAAGGCGGTTCAAGCCTGTCGATGTAAAGACGGCTCACGTCCTCGGGAGTCGTTCCCGCAGGCATCGAACCGCAACGGAGATCGCGATGAAAAAGCCCATCGTCACTCGCTTCAAAGGCAACCCCATCCTCACGTCCGCGGATATTCCGTATCCTGTCGAAACCGTTCACAACGCCGCGGTCACAAAACACGACGGCAAGTACGTAATGCTCTTCCGTTCGCATCTCGCCACCGGCAGGTGCATACTGGGTGTAGCCACAAGCGACGACGGTTTTCATTTCACGGCCAGACCCGAGCCGTTCATGGTGCCAGCCACCGAGGGCATCTTCGCCGAGTACGAAGCGTTCGGAGTGGAGGACCCGCGCGTCTCGTTTATTGATGGCGAGTACCTGATTACCTACAGCGCATACTCGAAACACGGCGTGCGGATCGCTCTCGCCAAGACGCGCGACTGGCGTAGCATTGAGCGGGTGTCGCTCATCTCCCAGGCGGATATGCGCAACGTTGTCATATTCCCGCAGAAGTTCGATGGGCGTTATGCCCGGCTCGACCGACCTCACAGCGAAATATCGCCGTGGGCGATCTGGATCAGCTACTCGGAGGACCTGGTCCACTGGGGCGATTCGCTCGCGGTGATGAAGCCCGTGCAATATCACTGGGACGAGATGAAGATAGGGCCCGGAGCGACGCCGATCCGCACGCCGCGGGGCTGGCTGCATATCTACCATGGTGTTTTCCCCACGATGGACGGCTCCGTCTATCGCCTCGGCGTTGCTCTGCACGATCTGAAGGACCCGTCGAAGGTCGTCGGCGTCTGCGACCGCTGGATCCTCCAGCCCGAGGACCCGTGGGAGGTGACCGGATACGTGCACAACGTGGTCTTCACGTGCGGGGCTGTCCCCGAAGATGACGGCCTGGTCAAGATCTACTGGGGCGGCGCGGACAAGGTAATGTGCGTGGGGACCGCCGACATCGAGGAACTGGTCGACCTGTGCCTCGAGCAAACCCGCCCGGCGATGTAGAAAGGGTCGGCGTTCTCTTTGCTGGCCCCTCGCGGCGGGAAGAGCCATATCGTCCGGACATGGGCGGCGCGATCACCTGCGCCCAAAGATCCGACCCAAATGCAAGCAGAACCGCGCCCGTCAGGAAGCGACCCGGTCTCATGGCGGGCGTCCTCAGCAGCTCCTTTGCCGGGCGGGCGTAGTCATCGCCTCCCCCGCCTCCGGAGCAGGCGGGCTATCCTGACATCGCTTCATCCGAAGGGTCGGCCATAATATAGAGGCCTGCCCCCTTTCTTCGCGCCTTTTCCGGCCCGCCATATTAGAGGACCAACGGCGATTTCTCGAATTGACGAAATCCACTATCCGAGCTAACCTATTTGCACATCGGGGCGTAGCTCAGCTTGGCTAGAGCGCAGCGTTCGGGACGCTGAGGTCGCAAGTTCAAATCTTGTCGCCCCGAGTGGTATTAGGCCCTCCCGCCCCAAGGTTGGAGGGTCTTTGTATCGCATCGAGTGGGCGATCCTGGATTGGTGCGACCACGGTTGCCAAATAGCCGGCAGCCATCGCCAACAAACGTGGGTCGTGCAAGGCGGCGTAGCTCAGCTGGTTTAGAGCGCGGGCTTCATAATCCCGAGGTCCCCGGTTCGAGTCCGGGCGCCGCTAGTCGCAATAGTTCGCGAAGTCTCGCAACCACATGAGGTTATATCTTTTGCTTGCGATGCTTTGCGAGTCGGTGCCCCGGTTTGCTGCAGCGCTTTTTGCAGCGCCGGGGCCTCAAATGCAGCGCTTTCTGCAGCGCGTTTTTCCTCGCTCTTCGCAACCTCATCGTACAGCCCGTCGGGCACCTGGAGATAGTGCTTCTCGCTCACCCTCATGCTGTGCTCGATCCACTGACTCACGGCATAGCAGCATCGCCAAACGTCTCGCCCAACCGGACGCAGAGAGTCCCCCAATCATCACCGTCAGGCTGCCCTTCGCCTCCAGTCGCGGCACGAGACTGGGGAAGCCGACAGGCTCGCCGGCGTCGTGGCCATCGATGATGGCCTGGTACACGGGCATGGTCGGGCGTGTAGAAGCTCTCAGCACAGACAATGCTGCGGATGGTCCCATTTTCCGATGAACGCTGAAAGTTTCAGGATCGCTAACTACAATCCCATTGTATAGCTGGTCCGCGTCTTGATTTGAGCTGGGACTGAGTCTGTCTGCAGCGAGAGACGCCGCGACGAATCCCGGGGAAACACAACAAATATAAGGGAAATAGACATGACACGAGACGAGTTCGCAGGGCGCCGGGTGTCTGCGCCCATCACGATCGGACGAATACACGTCGCGTTTGCGATGGTGACGATTGCCGCAATGGGCCTCGCTGCCCAGGCCGATCCCGAGCCAACACTTCAACATCAATGGCTCTTTGACGAGGATCCCGGTTGGAGCACGGAGGGCGAATGGGCATTCGGCGTGCCGCAGGGTCTCGGCGGTGAGGAGTTCGGCAACCCAGATCCAACCAGCGGCTACACCGGCGATAACGTCTACGGCGTAAACCTCTACGGCGACTACTCCATCGACATCGGTGGCCCGTACTACCTCACCGTCGGCCCGATCGACATGACCGGCGTCACCGGGTCGAGCATGCGCTTTTGGCGCTGGCTGAACACCGACTGGTTGCCTTGGGTTGCCGCCAAAATCGAGGTGTCAAACGACTACGCCAATTGGATCACGCTCTGGGAGAACGAATGGGTCGAGATCGCGGACGACGCGTGGAACCATTGGGAGTTCGACATCGCCGCCGTCGCTGACGACCAACCGACCGTCTGGATCCGCTGGAGTCACGAGGTCCTCGACGGCGGGACGTGGGCCTACTCCGGCTGGAACCTGGACGACGTCGAGATCTGGGGCGCGACGCAACCGTGTGCCCCAGGGGATCTAGACTGTGACGAAGACGTCGACTTGGACGACTTTCAGATCATAGCGGTGTGCCTCGACGGGCCCGGCCAGAGCCTTGCAGAGGGATGTGGCGACGCAGATTTGGACGGCGACGGCGATTGTGATATGGGAGACATCGCTGCTTTTCAAGCGGCCTTTGGTGGGCTGTAGTCGGCAGCAGATTGGAGCCCAATGACGGCCGCTCGGTCTGAGATCAATCCGCAGGCGCATCGGCGCTTCGTGGCCTGGCACCGATCGCCGTAGGGTCGCCCGTCGTTCGGTGGTCCAGGTCACCCGTAGAGCCACCGGCGTAGCCACGCTCCGCCTTCCCGCAGGCGGTGCCGGCAAGCCAGCATAAGCTGCAGGGCTTGTGAGAGACTACACTATCGGGGCCCGGTGAAGTTCGCCGCGAACTGGATGTAATCATCCAGGTCGACGATCGAGTTGCCGTCGAAATCGGCGAGCATGCAATCCAGGGGAGTCACCACCAGGTCGAAGCAGCGCTGGAAGGCCGCGAAATCGGCCAGATCCAGATCGCAATCGTCATCCCAATCCCCGAGAACGATGTCGGAGAACACGGCCGGTGCGAAGTCGATTTGCGATTCCTCTGGAGGTTCTCGGCCGCTGACGCCGATTCCGCCGATTCCGAGAGACGGCGTTATCGTGCTATCTCCTTCACCGAGAACGCTCATCTCGATGTAGCCCAGTCTGGCCCATTCCGGCTCAATCCCCTGCGGATTGAACGTGAAGCTGCCGAAGTTGACCACCATCCCAGAGGGGTTGTCGATGGTGCCGTCGGTCAGGGGCGGGCCCACATCCGGAAACAGCGGCGTGTGGACAAGGTTGTCTGCCCACACCTTGAAATTATCGAAGACGAGGTCGAGGTAGATCGCGACGATCCCTGTGTTCAGGTCGCCCGAATCCGTCACCCACAGTTCGAGAACAAATGTATCCCCGCAGTGCAGACCCGGCATTTGCCCATCGAGACTGTACGGGTCTTCGGTGATATCAACCGTGCTCGGTGCCAGCAGTGGAATGGCAGCGACAGCCACGTCGATATACTGCTCACCCGTGGCCCAAGTCAGGGCGTTGGCCATCAACTTGTCACCGTCCGTGCTCGCTTCCCACAGGAACGAGAACACATCGCTGGACGGGGGATAGAAGCCCAGATCGACGCGTCGGCCCGCCAGGTCCTCCCGAAACGTAACCAGCGGTTGACCGTCGTTCCAGCCGGTCGCCAAGACAGCCCCGGGGTGAAGGTCAGTTGACGCGGGCCGGTAGCTCGAGAGCCCGCCCCAGAAGCTCGATACCCCGGTGTTTAGAGCGTGGTCCGGCAGATGTAGAGTTCCCAGAGAGGCGGTTCCCGCGAGGTTTCCGTTCTTCGGCGTGATCACGCTGTAATCGTCGGTTTCCCAGCGTCCCTGCAGATGGCGCGCGGGATGGTCTGAGGTGTTTGCAAAGACCGCCAGGACAACTCCGCCTCCGGCGTCGACGTAGTCCGCAAGCTCATCACCCAGCGCCGCCGGGTCAGCGAAGTCGAAGTTGCTCCAGACCAGAACCGCGTCAAACGCCGCCAGATCGAGCGGTGTCTCGATACCCGCGTGGATGACGGTCACGCTGGAGAACTGCCCCGTGGCCATCAACTTGTCCCGCGGATCGGTAAACAGCGGATCGGTCACATCGCCGGAAGCAGACGCGACGATGGCCACATCGGAACCTCTGCCTCTCAGCCCCTCGTTGCGCAGCGTCATACGAGTAAGCCCGGAGAAAGTCGGGGTGAGCAGAGTTCCGTCCTCTCCATAGACCTCGGGCGGGTTCTCACTGTACAGTGGCGAGGCTTTGGCCTGCAGAGCGAAACCCATCCCACAAACGAGCACACTCGTGAGCAGCAGTGCAAGAGGACACATTGTGGTTACGTTCTTCATCGTTTCATTCCCCTTGTTGGGTGCCGGTGTTACTCATTGACTATACCCAGCTCCGCGGCAGAGCCGAGCGAGATGATCGGCTCTGGATCCTCGTTGTCGTGCTTGAAGATGTAGTCGTAGACCTCCTCCGCCGTCAGCCCGCAACGCTTGCGGAGGATTTCGCCGAACACCGACCGGTAGTCCGTAGTGCTGTAGAATGCATCGAAATTAGGCAGAGTCCCGGGTTCCAGACCGGGCCACCCGGTCGGTCCCGGACCGTCTCCGGCCGGGTTCCACAAGGTCTCGCGACAATAGACCCCGGGATTCACATGCCCGCCCATGACGATCATCAGTCCGGCGTTGGCGTGGTCACTGCCGAAGTTGTCATTCTGGTTGATCTGGCGTCCGAACTCAGTGAAGAACACCAGGGTGATGTTGTCCCAGAAGTCCTCGCAGTCTTTCCGGAACGCTGAGACGTTGTGCGAAAGCATGCGGATCAGATTGTACTGGTCCCCACCCGAATGCAGCCCGTTTTCGGGGTTCTTCAACCGCGAGCCAAGGTACTTATGCTGGTCAAAGCCGGTTGCACTCACCACGGCCGCGTCGATAGGAACCTGTCCTTTGATGATGGCGGCCAGGTTCATCAGCGCCTGACCAAAGTACGCATAGCTGCCGGTCGTGTAGTAGTGGGCGTCGGGGTGCGGGTTTACCCCCACATCCGAAAGCGCATCAATGATGTCAAACGTATTGAGCACGTTGCTGCGGAGCGGCTCATCGGTCTCGGCGTCGTAGCGTCTCTTGAGCATATCGATGCGCTGTGCGAGCGAGCCGGACGCGCCGGGCATCACCACCTCCGAGAGCGTCCGAAACGCCAGCGTCTTCTCCGCAAAGGCCATCATCTTCGGAGTCAGCTTGTTGTAGGTCATCGCGGCGCCACGCAGCGAGTTCGTGGTCGGACCTAGCACGTCGAAGTACCGCGCCAGCCAGCCTCGCTGTTCGTTATGCGGTTGATTCGGCGTTCCGGATTCCATGTACCACTCCGCCGAGAAGTGCGAGCGATTCAGGTCAGGCGTTCCCGCCAGCAGGGCGAACGCTACCTCGTTGTCCTCCCACAAGTCGAAAAGCGTTCTGTAAGTCTGCGGATCGTTGTAGCGATTCGGGTTTTTGAAGGCCTTGTTCATTCCGAAGTCGGTGGTGAACAGGTTGCCCGCAAGGGAGAAATGCATGTCCTCACAGTGCTTGTGATCATCATCATCGCCGGTTGTCGGCGGGAGAAGTCCAATGTGCGGTCCGTCATAGGTAGGTCGCAACCCCAGTTCGTAATACTCGGAGCCCGGCGGGTCGTACGGCTCATCGTACAAGTAGGAATCGCTGAACGGGATGAGCTGGCTCAGGTAATCAATCCCCCCGAACTGCTTGATGAACACCAGGATGTCCCGGTTTCGATTCCTGCTCTTGCGCTGGCCACCCCCGAAGGCGACCTGCGGCAACCACAATGGCGTGGACATCGCCCCGGCTGAGGCCGCCGCGGACTGTTGCAGAAACGCCCGCCGCGTAATCGCCCGAAGCTCGGAACAGGCGTGCGAATCGCCCGCCAACGGATCACCTGCGTGGCCTGTTGATCTGCTCGTCTTGCTCATGTCATCGCCCTCCAGTGGACGCGAATTACGTTTGTTCTGCGCGGACCTATGCTCCGTTCCTATCGCCTCACGCGTGGAAACTATACGTCGGCATCTGCATCGCCAGAGACAGCGCGTCCTCCAGCGAGCCTTCGTCGACGGACAACCCTACGAACTCCTGCACCTCCTCGACTTCCCTGGACGTCATTCGGCCACCGGTGAGGATCTGATTAAAGCCCTCCGCCTGGTAGCCTGGCTCGAGCGCGCCCACGGAATGGAGCAACCCGCGCACATCGACGTCCTGGAACTGGTAAAGCACATCCTCCGCCAGCCTGTCAAGGTATTGCCAACGTGGAAGCGGGGAACCCATCATCCACGCTTTGGTGTCGTAAGGACCGTCGGGGGTCTCCCAGTAGGTGGGCCACATCCCCATCGATTCCAGGTTGGCCCGCAACCCGTTGTCCCCTCCGCCCCCGAGGAAGTTCGGCGGCGCTGGCACCACCTCTGCCTGCGTGGCGCGCATGGCGGCGGTTACCAGATCAATCGGCCGGCGGAACTTCGTGACTGAGAATTGCGAAAGGACCTCCCGACTCAGGATGATCCGCAACATCGCTTTGATGTCGCCAAGGGTGGGGCTGTTGAGGTAGGTCCATTTGACCATCTGAACGACATCCTCGGGGGGGTTGTAGTTGAAATCGATCCCGCCGAGGAAGAAGCGACACAGTTTGCGCGAGATGTAGTCCGCAGTGCTGTCGTGCTCGACGAGGATATTCAGGGCCGTGTCTCCCTCGTCCTTGCCTCCTTCCGGAATGTCGTGATCGAGGAAAGTCTTGCCGCCGGGAGCGTGGAGATTCGGATCAAACAGGAACTGGCCCCACTCCAATCCACCGCCGCAACCGCTGCGGTTCTTGCAGTAGGTCCACCCGGTCAGAATCTTGGCAAGCTGTTGGATGTCCTCCTGATCGTAACCCCCGTCAACACCGAGTGTATGCAGTTCCATCAGCTCGCGGGCATAGTTCTCGTTAGGGGCGCTGCCGCTGCTCACATCGTTGTTCAGGTAGCGCAACATCGCCGGACCTTCCGCGGTCGCCCGAATCAGATCGGGCACCGCACCGAGCGCGTTGGGCAGGATGTGGCCCCGCAGGAAGGGGAAAAGCAGATAGCGCACGTGTCCATCCCCGCGCGGGTCGATGTTGAAATGGTGGCTCCAGAACTGGAACATGCGATAGAGGAGCTGAGCCTTGGCGTAGACCATCCAAATGACCTGGATGGACGAGGACTCCCACATCGCCAGGGTGCTGTTGTTCTCGCCGCCTTCTGGGAAGTAGTAATTCCAGATCTCGATCGCCGACCAATCGAGCATGAGGAAATTAGCCAAATGGGCATCCAGGACGGGATCATAATCCTCCGTCGTGAGCTCGAGCTGCTCATCCAGGTAATCTTCATAGCCCATCTGCTCGGCGTAATCATACTCTGCCAGGCTAAACCCGCCCGTGATCCGATCGATCAACCGCACCAGATCGGGATCGAATGAGCGCGGGTTCCACCCGGTCCGCAGTCCCTCGCGCGATATTCCCCGAAGGCGGGGCGCATCCCCCCGCACCTGGGACAGCGCTCCCAGCGCTGCGGCGCCCGCCGCCCCCGCCTGCAAGAACCGACGACGAGAGTAATCGCAACTGGTCTTCTCTTGGCGTGAAGCTGTCGGGACTATAGTGTCCCGCGCCACTGGTTGCTGCTTTTCCATGGTATGGTCTCCTCCAACAGAGGACGATCTACGACGGATCGCTGTCACAATCCCGGCACTCCGGAACGTCGTCATCTGTCAAGTTGTCACATTCGCTCAGCCATGCCCCCGCCAGCCAGCCCAGATCCGCCGCGTTCACGAAACCACTGCAATCGAAATCGCAGTCCGGATCCCAGCCAACATCACCCGGACCCGTAAGCCAGCAGGGCTCGAACATACCCAGATCGCCCGCGTCGATCGTACCGCTGCCGTCCAGGTCATAGCAGCATGGGACGACGATGTTCGTGCTGCTCGACCCGTACCCGACGGTCTCGTCAGGGAGCACACCCCGGTCGACAGCCGCCACGCCAGGCGGCGAAGGCGAAAGCGTAAACACGGCGGGATCCAGGCACTCAATCGCCCAGAACTGCACCACGGCGATCCGCCGCCAGATCGGCTCGATCCCCAGACCCAGAGCGGATGCATCCCGCCCTCCGAGGTTGCTGATCGTGCCGGCGTTGTTGTCGATTTCACCGCCGGGGTCGCTTTCAAACGGCGGGCGGTGATAAACCTGGTTGGCGTAGACCGCATCCGCCGGGAAGGAAACATCGGCGTACACGTGCTCCAATCCGGTATTCACCGGACCGCGGTCGGTAGCCCAGAACTCCAGGTAGAAGATCGCATTTCGCTGGAGCGTGTCCGACTGCGGAAGCGTGTCCGTAGAGTCGATCGGCACGAAACCGAAGGCGTCCCGCACCACCAGCTCCAACTCCACGTCGAAGCCCTCGCACTCATCCGGGATTCCGTTCTGGTTCGAATCCTCGCTGTACCCCGAGGCGATGTCGCATTCGTCCGCCAGACGGTTGCCATTGCAGTCCTCGCACTCGTCGGGCACGCCGTTCTCATTGCAGTCGTTCGACGGAGGTTCGAAGACCAAGCCGGTGGGCGTGACCAGGTCCGGGTAAACCGGTAGGGACTGGATGAAAGTCCCATCAACCGGGTCGAATTCCCCCAGGACGTTGCCGCTGTAGTGCGCCAGGTACAGATGAGCGTTGGGACCGATGGCCAGGCGCGGCAAGGAGAACTCGCCTCCGATCGCGCCGATGAGCACACGAACGAAATCACCGGTGTCCTTGTCGAATTCCTCGACACGGTCGGCGACCGGATCGGCCACTAGAAGGTTTCCGTCGGGCCCGCCGAAGACCACACTCGAGGGATTGTTGATCGCCCCGCCTACCAGGAACGTGCCTACGAAAGCTCCGGTGGTCCCGTCGTACCTCACGACTTCACCCATTGTGCCCGACATGTAGTCGCCGAGGTAGGCCACGAACAGATCGCCGTTCGGGCCGAAGATCATATCGAGCGAAAGACCAGTGTGTGCGGGTTCCGGCTGACAGAACGCGCCGACAGGTTCGCCCGTCCACCCGTCATACTCGTAGACCTCCCCGCTCGTGTAGCGGAGCACGAAGAGATTCCCGTTCGGGCCGATCTCAAGATCCCCCGGGTCCACAAGCCCCTCGGTCCCCATGTCGATGAAGTGTTCCAACGATTCTCCGGAGTCGCCGTCATACTGTTGGATGACATCCACGGCAGAATCGCTGGCCAACAGGTTGCCGTTTGGCCCGAACTCCAGACCGAGGCAGGAGCCAGAGCTATCCACCGGGCCGAAGGGGCCGACCAGCGATCCGGTCGCCGCGTCGTACGTCACGATGGTCTGACTGGTCAAACCGGCGACGAACAATCCGGCATATCCCGAGATATCACATTCGTCGGGCACCCCGTTCTCGTTGCAGTCCTCGCTGATCCCCTCCTCGATGTCACACTCGTCGAATTGCCCGTTGAAGTTGCAGTCACGGTAGGCTTCGCACTCATCGGGGATTCCGTTTTCGTTACAGTCCTGGCTGGTTCCGTCGGCGATGTCGCACTCGTCGGCCAGACCGTTGCCGTTGCAGTCTTCGCAGTCGTCGGGAATCCCGTTCTCGTTACAGTCGTTACTCGTCCCGTCCGCGATGTCGCATTCGTCAGGCACGTCGTTCTGGTTGCAGTCCTTGCTCACGGGGAAGGTACGGAAGTTGAGCGACCAGCCGCCCAGCGTTCCCACATCGCCCTCGGCTCCGTCGTGCACGCGCAGGGTCCAGATGCCGCATTCGTCTTCCCCGGCAAAGGTGAGCAGTTCGCCGGAGTAACCGGTCGCCCCGGCGTCAGGATGGAAGTCCCCCACCAGGCCCGTGCCGTCCTCGACACTATCCAGGAAAGTGTCAGCCAGTTGCACAGCCACGATTCCCGATCCTTCACCGCAGCATTCGCCCCCGCCACAGTAGGGATTGACCTCCGCGAGTCCGACCCTGCTCATCAACCCCACGACGGTCCCCGACGGACTCTCGAGCTCCACCACGAGATCCCCAACCCAGGTATGCTCCATCTCCAACGTGACCGTCAGATGCTCCACCGTCCCGCAATCATTGGGGAAGAAAACGGGCAGAGCATTCTCCAGGACCGGGTCGCCCGGATCGCCGCAGTCGGGAATGGCCAGACCGGGCGTGTGCTCGGCCGAAGCGATCTTGCCGGGCTCACCCGGGACCAGGTCCATGTCATCCGGGAATCCGTTTCCGTTGCAGTCGGGTTCGCACTCATCCGGAATCCCGTTGCCGTTGATGTCCTGGCTGGTGCCGTCGGCGATGTCGCAGTCGTCCGGGATGCCGTTCTCGTTGCAATCAGTCTCACATTCATCAGGAATCCCATTGAGGTTGCAGTCCTCGAACTCCTCGCAAACATCGATGATTCCGTTGTCGTTGCAGTCGGTCTGCTCACTTAGCTGGCAGCTCGCGCCGCTGTGCCATTCACCTTCCAGGCAGGTGCAGGTGTAGTCGCCCAGCCCCCCCTCACAGGTGTCGTCGATGCAGCAGGCCCCGAACTGGAGCTGACAGGGTGGGACCGGTCCGAAACATTGCGTGCCCGCGCCGCCCCAGACACCGCAAATCGTGTCACACTCCGCCTCGGTGTAGTCGTCGTAGCAGGTAGCGCCGTAGCAGCAGTATCCCAAGGGCGCACACTCGAACCCATCACAGCCCGGAATCCCCGGATAGTACTGCCCTTCCGCGCATTCACACGTGTCAAAGCCCATCCCTTCGTTGCAAACCTCGTCGATGCAACACACGCCCGGGAGCATGGTCTCGCACAGCACGCCCGCACAGGATGTGCCCGCACCGCGCCACCGGCCGCAACTCTCGATGACGCACTCGAACTCGGTAATGTCCTCCACGCAGGCGCCGTCAATGCAGCACGAGCCGGTGGGACCTCCCTGGCAGATGTATCCGCCACAGTCGGAGGCATCCGTCTGCCACGAGCCGCCGCCGCACTCGCAGGTGTCGGCGCCGATCGTGTCATCGCACACTCCGTCGGTACAGCAGAGCCCGATTGCCGACATCGGGCACAGGTACCCGAGACAGGCCGTCCCCTCACCGAGCCACTGACCGCAGCTTTCGATGACGCACTCGTACTCCGTGATGTTGTCTACGCAGACCCCGTCGATACAGCAACTACCGGTAGGATCATCCAACCTGAAGTCTTGGGCCTCGGTTCGCTCGCCGGTGAAGGGGTAGGCATCACTCCCCTCTGTGACGGCAGGAGCTGCCCAAAAGCAGATGCAGTTTGCGAAAACGACAATGGAAGTCCGTCTGTTCATCATCCCCTCCTTCTGCTTGGCTGGAGACCCCAGGTGACCGCGAACAGCCCCTGGTGATGTCGCGCTCGATATCGCACTCAGACAATGCCGCGCTTCTGTCTTCTACCTGCATCATCAGCTTTGCAATGCGACTCTGGTCTCCCGAAGGGCAATGCTCGTGCCATAGTCAATCGACATAGCGATCCAGGCTGCGCGTTAAGGCGGGCTTCATCCGTAACCTATTGTCAGTAGAAGGCTCGCTTCACCTGGTGACCTCTTTTCAGGGCGCTTAGTTCGAGGCCGTCGAAGGAATGAAGATTTGAGGAAGTGGCGCCCAGCGGCCAACCTTGCTGTACGATCGGGCCGGTACGGGCCAGTGTGAAGGGGGGGGGTGAACTTTCCCCGTGTGGCCGGATGCTACCACTGCCTGCCCTGGTACCATCCCCGAGGTTAGTCATAGGCGAGCCGAGCAGCCCGGAGGAGCTCGGCGAGGTTCGGCTGTGAGTAATTCGGCGGAGCGGGTCGTGAGTAAACGCGCCCCGGTTGACTTTACAGAAACGGAGTCTGCTAACGCCGCGATTCCGACACGGTCACCTGTCCTTGCTTCTACGAGGAGCGCCGGGAGGTCACCGGTCGGGTCGACGGTGCCTGCTCAGAAGGCAATGGCGGACCCACCTCCCACATGACCGGCAAGAATCACGGTGGCTAGATACAGCGCGACGTTCCATTTGTTCGCATACGACAGCTTCCACGCGTCACAGTGAATCGCCTTCCACTCCTGTTTCATGAGAGGCAGATCACGACTGGCGTACTGTGGCCGAACCTGACTCATTCCGCTTCGCCTTCCAATCTCCAGGCGCAGCCACACTCCGGGCAGACAGTCGCCCCATCCGCTGGATCGGTTGGTAGCAGACGCAGGTCATACCCGCAGTGCGGACACCGCCGGTGTTGCAGCATGGTCTTGCCGATCTGCTGGTGCCGTGCGTTTCGGAGGGATATCCAACACGTAAACAATCCACCCAATACGCCGGCGAAGGGGACAAGATTCCTGAAAAACCGGGCCGTACTGATGCTCCCTCCAACAAGCCGGGTAGTGCAGATGGCCAAGGCAATCGCCAGGCAGGCTGATCCCGCAATACTCGCCCAGAATGCGCCCCGAGTCGCGCGCGTGATCCCGGATCCGACTTGCCGAGCCACCTTCCGAAGCACGTCAAGGGGAATAATGCCAGGCCGATACAGAAGGTGCATCATAACCGGATCAAGCTGAGACACTCTGCGACCCCGAGCGTCGATGATCCACCCGGCTCGCTGTGTCGGGGAAGACCCGCTTTCAGTCATCGGCCCGACCTCCGCAAGACAAGTGGGAATCCAGAATCCAAGCACAACCACACTCGGGACACACGGTCGCGTTATCCTCGGGGGCAGTCGGCAATTCACGGATGTCGTAGCCGCAATGGGGGCAGCGGAGGTGTTTCAGCATGATCTTGCGAATGCGTGTGAAGCGGATGCGCTTGGTGCCGTACCAGGCCAGCGCCGGCACGAGACAGAGCGTTGACATCATGAGGCCCGGCGTGCCGAGCAGATCACTCAGCCGCCCGCGACGCAGCAGGTCGGCGCAGTAGATGACGTAGACCACCACCGCCAAGCCCCAGGCAATCGCACATACTCGCACCACCCACCGCGGGAAAAGCGCGATACCGCTGCCGATCTCGCGGGCTATTCCGGCCAACGGCTCAGCCGGGATCATTCCGTGCTGCCGCGTGAGGTGCAGGACATATGGGTCGAGCATCGTGACGCTACGTCCTCGAGCGTCCTTGATGCGCCCAGCCTGCCGGCGTTGGCGTGGTGTTTCGTCAGCCATTCCCGTGATCTCCAGCACCTTGGGAACCGTCCAATCTCCAGGCACATCCGCACTCAGGGCAGACCGTCGCTCCGTCCTCGGGGGCAGTTGGCAATCCACGAATGTCATAGCCGCAGTGTGGGCACCGGAGGTACTTCAGCATGATCGCGCAAACCAGCTTGGCGCGCGCCCGTTGGCCACCTCGCCAGAATATGATCGCGCTAACGGCAAATAGCACAGTGCCCAAGGAACCCAGAACGCACGCCAGCGTATCAAACGTACTACCACGAAAAGCCTTCCAGGTGAACAGGAAGATCCAAATACCAAGGAATGCCGTAACAGCGGCGAAGTACGCACGGCGCTGCCACGTTGGTAGCCCGAGACCCACTTCGCCTGCAATGCGGCGCAGTGTTTCCTCTTGAATCACCTGGTATTGCCGAAGCAGGTTCAGGGCGTACGGATCAAGTAGGGACACCGGCTTGCCCCGAGCGTCCTTGATACGCCTTGTGTCTATCGCCTTCTCGACCATTTCGTTGGTACTCCGCGGGTTAGCTGTGTCACCCCATTGTCAGAAACGCTATCAGTCCTGCCAAGGCAAGAGCGACTAAAAGCACGGCTATTGCTACCGCAATCCACTTGTGCTTGACAGAAAGGCCTGTCGAGGTCGCGGCCAGGAGTTCGGTGATCTCGTCGTCGTCGATTCGCCAGGCGCAACCGCATTCAGGGCAAACCGTCGTCCGATCCTCGGGTGCGACGGGCAAGCCGCGAATGTCATAGCCGCAGTGCGGGCAGCGACGATGTTTGAGCATGGCCGGGATGACCCGCTCGAGGGTGGAACGGTGGGTCTGATAGTAGACGACGCAGGGCCAAAACAGAGCTATGGCTGCCTGGCAGGCACAACTGATCACTGTTCCGACCCTCAACCCGCGGTAGTTGGGAGCCGTGACCTGGTCGTAGAGGTATCCTGCAAAAACGCCGACAGCGAGTAGAGCACAACCGATGATTACGAACCGGCTCCATTTCGCCCAAATGGGAGAAACCTCTTTGGCAATGTCGCGCAGCGCTTCTGCCGGTATCCGATCATGGCGGCGCAGCGTTCTCATCACGAGAGGATCGAGTTGGGTAACCGAGCGGCCTCGGGCATCATCGATTTGGGATGGTCTTCCGCGTTTCAAGAGTGTCTTCTCACCTCTGTGTGCTCCGTGGAAGGCCACTACTGCGGCGCCTCCCGGCGACGAGTCGTCTCCTCCTGCTTAGCCGAGGCGGAATCGATGTCGAGAATCTCTCGTACTCGTTTGTCAAACGGAGTGCCGCATTCAGGGCATTTGGGCCCCGGAAGCTCGAAGAGCGGATAGCCACAGGCGACACAGATAGGAACGCCACAGTCCAGAAGCTCGTGCCGAAGGAGCTCTGGAACGTAGCATTTCATCCACTTATTACCGAAGAAACCGCCTGCGGCGACCAGCATCACCGCTAGCGGGGGAACAAACCAGATTAATTCCGCGCGGTTCGGCGGTCGAAACTGCGGCTGAATGACGCCAAACACAATGATCGCCAGCATTACGAGCAGAACTAGTAACGCTGAGGTTTTCGCGAGCATCACCCAGAACGGTTGGCGCAACATGATTTTGGACATGGCCCGGCGCAGAGCCTTTCGTCGGTCCTTGGCGGTTGGAAACAACTCGAGCTCCGGGTGCCCTCTCGCCCAAGCACTGTCCACGTAGAGAAAGGCTCGCCAGACCTGTCTAAAAGGATAGCTCAACTTGCCGAGCAAGCCCGACCTGCAACGGGCGCCCTTGGCGTCTTCGTCCTGCCGGGAAGGGGGTAGTTCTTTCTCAACCATCGCCTCGATCTCCGGCAGTTTCGGCCTGACCCAATCGCCACGCGCAGCCGCACTCGGGGCAGACGGTCGCCCCATCCGCTGGATCGGTCGGCAGCATGCGAAGGTCGTAGCCGCAGTGCGGGCAGCGAAGGTGTTTGAGGATGATGTTGCGGATACGTTTGAACCGCACCCGGGCAGAAACGAACCAGATACTGAAAAGGCCGGCCAGCGGAGGGACCAGATATAGCAGCGCTTCGGTAAACGCGCCGAACTGCGGGCTTCCAAGAAACACGCTTCTCACCAAACGCGTCACTATTGCGAGTAGAAGGACGATCAGAAAAACAAGCATCACGAAGAACGTCACCCGTACCAGCCACGGCCAGCCGACGCCGATCTCCTCAGCCAACTTGCGCAGTGTTTCGGCAGGTATTACGTCGTGCTGGCGGAGCAGGCGCATCGTCACCGGGTCAATCTGCGTCACCTTACGCCCACGAGCGTCCTGGATGCGCCCTCTGTGCGGCGACGAACTCGGGTTGCCTTCAGCCATCGTTTCTCACTTCCGTGCCGCTCATGCTGCCGGTTGGCGCCTGATCCGAAACGACGTTCTCGAGCCTTTCAGCAGGCTGTGTATCATCCAATCGCCACACACAACCGCATTCCGGGCAGACGGTCGTTCCATCATAAGGATCGGTCGGCAACATCCGAAGGTCGTAGCCGCAGTGCGGGCAACGCCGGTGCCTTAGCATGGCCCGGCGGATGCGGTGGAAACGGCTGCGGCGGGCGGCTCTCCAAAACGCGAATGGGATCGCCCAGATTCCCTGGTACCAGAGCGCTCGCTGCACAAACTCTCCGAGGAGCATGCTCCCCCTGATCAACTGAATGAGCGCATCGCCCAGAAGCAGCATGGCGCAGGCGAAGCCGATCCCGCCGACACAGAGACCGAACCAACTGTCGGCGAGCTTGCCGATGCCGATTTCCCGCGCAAGCTCACGGAGCACCTCATGCGGAATCCCCTCATCGTGCCGATGCAGCAGGTGCATTGCCACCGGATCAATCTGCGTCACCCGTCGGCCACGGGCGTCCTTTATTCGCCCGGACTTTTGACGGAGAGATGGATCATTCACAGCCATTGCTGCCACCTTTGTTGCGGCACCCCCGGAGCTTCCCGGCTTCCGCGCACTTCCGCACTCGAAGCGGGCCACGGTCTCGCCGGCTATTCGAACTCTGCCACAGCCGCCAGCAGCGCCTGCACAGTGCCAGGTTCTCCTTCTGAATGGCCGGCTTCCTCTACGATGATGAGTTTGGACTTCGGCAGCTTCTTGTGCAAACGCCACGCTGTGATCGGCGGGCAGATCATGTCGTACCGGCCGTTGATGATCGTCGTCGGGATGTCCTTCAGCTTGTGCGCGTCGCGCAGGAGTTGATCGTCTTCGAGGAAAAACCCGTTGGCTGCGTAGTGACAGTCGATCCGGGCGCCGGGCACGACGTCGTAGTCGCCCCAGCCACCTTGAACTTCCTCGTCAGACGCGTGGAGCTTGCCGGTCTTGATCGCACAACGAATCCACGCAGCCGCCACCCGGCGCTGCATAGCCTTGTCGTCCCCGGCGAACAGTTTGAGCAATTTGCGAGGCTCAACGGGCGCCAGCTCCGGCGGCATAGCCGCGTCAAACTCGGCAGCAGCAACCGGAAAGAACGCCCGCGGCATCGGACCGACGAAACCGTTGAGCGGCTCTGCCTTGGAGGCGGTGAAGATACCACGCAGAACCAGCCCGCGGACGCGCTCCGGATGTGCCTCGGCGTAAGCCAGCGCCAGCGTAGACCCCCATGAACCGCCGAACACCAACACCTTGCCGTCGATGCCCAGGTGTTTCCGAAGTCGCTCGATGTCAGCCACCAGGTGTGACGTGGTGTTCGCACGAATCTCGCCGGCGGGCCGACTGCGACCGGCGCCGCGCTGGTCGTGCAAAACGATCAGGAACTTGGCGGGATCGAAGTACTGCGCAAGGCGCGGATAGGATCCGAATCCCGGGCCGCCATGTAGAACTATGACCGGCTTGCCCTTCGGGTCGCCGAACACGGCATAGAAAATCTCGTGCAGCTCATCGACCTTGAGATAGTCGGTCTTAAACGGCGGTTTAACTGCAAATAGCTCGGCTGCGTCAGGCTGTTCCCCTGCCACAGCAGGTGTCGCGGGCAAGAAGGCTACCAACGCCCACACCGCGGACAGGCAGGCCGCCACGGCTACCAGTGGGGCTAAGTGTGTCCTTCGCATTGTTGTACTCCGTAAATGAGATGTAGTTTCACGCCGCTCGAAAGAGCGCCAGGCAGGCAGTGACCTGCCCATGATTGTAGTTGCTGACCCTATGCTAATCCGAGACCCGCCAACTCTGCAAGCAGCGGACAAAAACACACACAACCGGCAACCAAACCAACGACAAGCGCTCAACGTTTCCAACCGGGTAGGTAATCAAGACATGCAGCAGTCGTCCGGAATCTGCGATCGTCGAGAATCCCCCCAATGACACAGCATGGATAGTGCCGCACTACTGTGTGAGGTGCAGAACATACGGATCAAGCATCGGACGTCACGTCCGCAAGCGTTGTTGATGTGCTTGGTTTGGCGGTGGGGCGATCAGTTATTCGTGGTCATCGTTGCCGCTTTGCTTTGTGGGTATTGAGTTGTCTACCTTCCATGCGCAACCGCACTCGGGACATACGGTAGCGCCGTCGACGGGGTCGATTGGTAGGTTGCGGATGTCGTAGCCGCAATGCGGACAGCGCAGGTGTTTTAGCATGGCGGCGGCTACGTGGCTAAACCGCTTCCGCTTGATGCCGAACCAGATGATCCACGGAATGGAGAGAAGGTACAGAAACCCGGCAGACTTCGCGTATGGAGCATCACGAATATCACCGGTGATCAGCGCATGCGTGATGAGGGAGGTCACGGCAAGCGCGACGCAGATGCCACCGATCAGCGCCGCGCGTTCACCCGGTTTGATTCTCACGCCCCGCTCGCTTGCGATGGCCCGGAGGACATCAGCATCAATCACGGCGTGCTGGCGTAGCAGGTGCATCGCCACCGGGTCGAGCTGTGTGACTTTGCGGCCACGCTGGTCCCTGACGCGTCCCCGGCTTGCCAATTTGGGTTGATCGTGCTGGTCCATTGTCGTTCTTCTCTAAGGCGTGCGATCCGGTCGTGTACGCGAGACCTCGCCAGGACGGTCGCTGGGTCGCTCCCAAGGCGGTGCATTTGCTCATTAGTGCACTTTCGGTATTGACCGATTCCAGTATGATACCCTATCTTAATCCTGGTGGGTTTGGCATCCACATTAAAGGACTGAGGCTTCGGTTAGCGGCGGTCGGCTTTTTGACTAGGCGCTTCTGGCCGTAGTCGAAACCGACAGCGCTCGATGGTAACAGTCTGATAGTGCCCCCTTGCCGGAGTGGCGGAATTGGCAGACGCGCGGGATTCAAAATCCAAAGAAAACCCTGTAGAATAAGAGGTTATGATCGTTTTGCCCCCGTATCTTCCGCATCTTTTCGTAGTTTTTTGATAGTCAGTTTTTTTCTGAGATTCTGGCGTTTAACGGATGGCATCGAAGACGAAGCAGCAACAGTTTCAGGGATTCGGTGAAGCTGAACGGGAGGTTCTCCTGATAGCCATGCTCGTCGAGCTTCGCATTCACCACGAGCCCTTCGAGCAGTGGCAACTTCGGGAGACCCTGGAGAGACCACAGGCCGAATATCTGAAGGGCTGCTATGAGGCCTGGACGATCACTAGTCCGGCAAGCGAGGAGAACTGGCGGGAGGTGCAGCTTCGATACGAGGGTCTCATAAACGCCTCGATCGGCAAAGAGCACCGCCACCTGCTGATCGCCGTAGAGCAGGAAACGGTGAAGGCTGTCCGCCGGCTCGTGAGGTCTGTTGATAGGCTCACGGAGATGACTGGCGGCTTGGACAGCGAGGCGGCACAACACTTCGGCGACCTCCTCCGCGAGGCAGTCAATCCCTTTGCGTCGGCGACGGAAGCCCGGCGTGCCCTCAATGACCTCGGGCGTATGGTCCACCGCATGGGGCGGCCATCGAAGAAGCCGCCGGAATCGCCACAGGAAATGACCAGCCAAGCCCCGACCCGCGGCTTGCAGAGAACCCTGAGTGAATTGCTACTCGGCCATGAACGGACTGAGGAATCCATCACGGACGTGCTTGACTTGTTGTCAAGGGACCATGATCTGCCCACTCTGCTGACCCCCACCCAGGCAAGCAGGCTGACAGGCATCGGCGCCACAAGTCTAAGGGCGGCCTTTGATCGTGGCGAGATCGTCGGCACCCGGATCGGACAACATCGTAAGCTCGACGTGGAATCGGTCCGAGCTTGGTGTCGATCCCAGGAGAAAGTCGGACAAGAGGCGGCGAGCACGGGGAAACGTCCGAAGGGACGGGCACCGAAGCGATTCATCCCACGGTAGAGCAAGTCGTCTCGGTATCGGAGGTTGTTACCGGTCTCGCTCCAGCCGATACTTGCATGTGTTGCTCGACACGGAAGGCGCTGGCCATCATCACCAGGGTCATGTGGTGACGCCATCCACGTCCCAGAACGTAGTTGCCGCCCGCATACTATCACCAGGTATCGGACTCCATTTCCGGCTTCCCATCGACTCGCTTACGTCGCCCCACAAGTGATCCATGCTTAACTCGCACCACGCTCCGCTAAGTCAGCACACGCTGTCCGATATAATCTCCTAACAGGTGTCCGCGTTCCAGGAACCAAGCGCGGTCTCCTTTCGGGGGTCGCGTTGCCTCAAGATTATGGGTTTGAGCGCCGACGTTATGCTGAGAATGTCAGCATGGAATCGGAGGGGTGAGCCGCAGACCATATCGCGGAGTCTGCTCCCATGGAATGTCGGCAACCGCGAAATACGCGAAACGACGCTACGCACAACCTACACGATCGTCTCCTCTCGATTCCTTCGATCCATTTGCGCAGAACTCCGCCTGCGATAGCGGCCTCAACGACGGCCGCTCATGCACAACACAATGCCGTTTCGTATGACTCACTACATACACATACACACAAGGAGAAGTCCTCTAACTCACAGCTGCTGGAGGCCCCCTTGTTGCGCTGTGGTGCGAATGATAGTCCGTATTGAAGGGCAGTCCGATGGCTAAACGTGCGACCCCGGCAGAGACAGTGAACTCCATGGCACCCTATGGCATGCGTATCGCTGCCGAGATCTACAGACCATTCGGGCACGCCTACCAGTCACCGCGCGACGCACCGTTCCCGGCTGGATGCCCGAATTTCGCTGGCCTCCCGAACGAGCACGAATGTTGGTACGACGACCGCGACAAGACCTTCCATTGCTGGAAGTGCAAGCAGAACGGTGACTACCTGACTGCTATTGCTGCGAAATGGAAATGCACCCCGGTAGCAGCAGCGAAGCGGCTGTGTAAGATGTTCCCGAGTTCAGAATACAGCCATCCTGTGGGCTGCTGCCAGTTGCCGTGGTTTGCTGATCGAGCCAGAGGCGCGATGCCGAAAGACGGCTGCCCTGTAGCCCTACCATATCGAGCGCCTCGGACTGAGCCGGGCGTTCTTAAGCGAGACAAAGTCCGAGGCTATCTTGCTAGCGTTCACCACATGCAGAGAAACCTCAATACAGTTCAGGGTATTCACGCATGGTACGTTGGCCTCTTTCTAGATCAGACATCGAGCTGGTGCCCTCGTGACAAGACTGTGAAACTGCCGTTCGGCGAACGAATGCAGCGGATCTACAAGCGGATCTACTCTGAAGTCGAGGCTCCCTGGTTGTTGCGCGGCATGTCAATCAACGAAATACTCGCGGCGATCCGACAGAATCAAACAGTCCGGCTGGAGGTCACGAGCCGGAAGGGAGATCCGCGCGTAGATAGTTGCTTCTCATACCGACACAACAAAGGCCATCTGCGCTCCCGGTTGGCAATCACTCTGCACGACGGAGCGAGTCAGTGCCTCTTGGACTCCTTTCACAGGATAGGCGACGTGGCGTTGAGGGAGCGTCTACGGAATGCGGATAGAGCGTTGGTCGATTTGGTGCACCTCTGCCTGGAGAGTCGACAGATATCCCGAGACTGCGTTACGCTTCTTGGTGCTGTACTTGTCTTAGGTCTTGGCCGATCCGGGCTACCCGAGGCAATGCAAGATGCAGTACGGTCCCTCCATGTTATTGCGCGATCCGGGAACACACATGAGGCCGTGCGCGCCCCGCAGTTCGAAGTCAAGACGGACCGTCGTATACTCACGGCGAAGCGCAGGAAGAAGTTCTTTGGGCGCCTTCCATGGTCGAAGCAGGTGATAGACCGATACAAGGTGACAATTGCGCGACATCGGACGACAAAGCAAGAGTACGTCGTGATACCCATCGAGGAATGGGGCAATGGCTATGTTGGATTCGTGGTGGATGACCTGACTGGCACAATAGTGCCCTGCGATGACTTCTCGCAGCCCCTCCTTTTTGGGGAATCCAGTCTAGCGTTGCACCAGGGGACTGGTTCGCCTGGACGTCTGGCCGAAGACATTACCATCTTTGCTGATCCTCGCGATGTCCTCTCGGGTGCCACCTGCGGTTGTGCCGCTGTATCGTCCACGCACGGAATGGGGGTATGGAGCGATCAATGGTCGCAAGGACTCGCAGAGCGTGAATGTAGGAAGGCCACTCTTCTCTTCCCGAAGACTGCAGTAGGACGACGGAGCGCAATGCGGGTCGCTCTCTCTCTTGCGGATGCTGGGATCGCACCATCCGTAGCAGAGTGGCCGGACGACGCGCCCGACAACACCACGATTACTTCCTTTCTCACTGGGCGGGAGTCGAACGGTCTTGCGGCTCTTCTACGTTCAGGCCGACCCGTTGGCTTTGCCTGAAACATCCGTGGTCGACCCAAACGAGTATCGCTGATCTGCCGGCGCCCTCGGCGGATCCTACCATCCGTTGACCCCACACTGGCCTAATGCGTCGCACTGCAAAGGCGCTGTACGGAGTCGGAGGCGCGTCGTGTAGGTGTGCACAGGCCTCGGCGCACCTCCATTCCTTGACAGTTGCCCCTCCTCTCGCCGCGCCGATAAGGGACGACGACCGAAGCGCTTCATCCCGCCGTAGAGCGAATGGCCTTGACGTCGGACGCTGTTGCCCGTCACTCGCCGGCCGATGCCGGCATTTGCTGCTCGACACAGAAGGCGTGGGCCACCATCACCATGGTCATGTGGTGATGCCATCCTCGCCAGCCACGTCCCATATAATCTCCTGAACCAAGCGATTCCTTCATGAACCGTGCTGCTTCGGCAGCCGTCTCTCCGAGGTGGGCCAGGTCCAGGAGGGTCTTCATTCGCTTGAGGTACTGCTTGGGAACGTTCCTCTTCCGCTTCACGAGGTAGCAGGCAGAGGGTTCCCGCTGCTCGAAAGGCCACTCGATAAGTGCCCAGTGGTTCTTGCGTGACGAGCCACGGTCTATCCCAGCCGGATAGTGCCAACAAGGGACTTCCTCGTTACCCGGCCCATATCGTAGGCGGTGGAACCTGCGGCTCCGACGGCCTCCCACCAAATCCATCAAATGTCGCTCCCTCGGTGTCTTGCGGCTTATGTGCGAGGGCTTCCGGCCATACCTGGGACCAGGAGTCCAAACGGGGAAGTCATTGCGGACTTTGACGCAGTAGTGCAGTGCTTTCCGCCTGAGCTTGGAAATGACGGATATGGCTCTGTGCCCGGCAGTCGTGATGATGACAGTTTCGCCTCGCCTGGCGTGGCGAAACAGAAGCCGCATCGCAATCTGCAGAGAGGTAGGTGACTCTCGACGATCAGGAGGAATGCCGCACTGTTCGCATCGTCGGGAATCCTGCGACCATTCCTCGGGCAGAGCCAAGTCTGCGTCAACCATGATCGAGAAGCCGGGGATTGCCAGATGCAGAGTGACCGCATGTTGGTGGTTTTCGGTTGGTCTTCCGGCGCGGTCCAACGGGCGAAATACGCCGACGGACGAGTTGCCTGTCTTAGCGATCCACATCGACTGAACGACCCAAGCCGGGAACACGTCACCCGCCCTCCGTGCATTAGGTCCGAGTATTCGGCGGGCATCCTCGGCCAGCCGTCGCCGAACGGGCGCGTCGTCCCAAGGGGACTGCCCGACGAACTGCTGTAGACACTGAATAAGGTCACGTCGGTCCGGGAACATGTCTGCCACAGCCCCGGCTATCTTGGATAGTCGTTTGGGGGGTGCTGCTTCGAGAAGACCGCGTATGTAGCCCAGCAACAACCTGCACCGCTCGTCGCGACCGACCAGGCAGTAGTAAGGCTGCAGAAACCTATCCAGCCCGGTGCCGATCCCAGCCTCGTTCGTCCATTCTTTCGGCAGCCGATACGGGCTTGCGTTACTTAACGTAGTCTCGGCTGCCTTGGGCATTGGGATGCCTCCCAACGGACGCCGGGCACGGATCGTAACCCACTTCCGACCAGGCACTTACGATCCCCGTCGCTTCCTATGACACGCCCAACTTCTTCATCGGCAGGAATCTAAGGGGGAAACGTTAGGGCATCCGTGAATTGTGGAAACGCCGGGCCTTGAGGGGCTCCACCTGGCGAATCCTGAACTATCGGATGCCCCTGAGCCGGAGAGGATGCTCGCATGTTGTACGACATCATCACGATCACGATGCCGGAGGAATTGGGACAGTACGTATCGCTGAAGTGGATCGCAAAATGCACAGGGATGAGCCGCGCCACGGTTAAACGACATCTTGACAAGGCCGGCATCAGACCGGCGCAGCTTGGCGACGCGCGGAATGCCGCCCTCAGATACCCTCGACGACTTATCGCACGTTGGCTGCTCCAGAGGGGCTTCAGAGTCGTTCACCACAGGACCTAACTCATGCGCTTCCCCGAGATAGGACGATCTAGTAGCGCGAAGCGTTGGATTCGGCGTTTGTCGGACAACGAGCCCTGTTGTCCGGGACCGTCATGGTTGTTCCTTGGAGGACCGATAGCCAAGGCGTCACTGATGGAAGGCAGGCGGAGCGACTTTCGAGGCGCTCTTCAACTGGATCAAGTACTCCAAGTAGATGCATCCGGAAATCGGTTTCCGATCCTGGATCGCAGGAGCTGACTATGCCTCGAACACCTGGCGATGCACGCGACGGCAGCACAGAGTCCACCGGCACCGTTCCCCGACACTGTTGTGCGCCCGTCAGAGCCTATCTTGCAGCCTATCTGGACAAACCTCTATTGCCTCCGGTTGGTCATCGGAAGAAGGTCAAGAGGTTCGCCGTCCCCTCCCCATGGCCGGACCGTTCGTCAACCGAACACTGTCAGATGTGCAAATACGAATCGGCCTTCGAGAACGAGAGCGGCGAGCATGTAGGCGACTATTGGGACTACGCCGCTGCCATCACCGGCAAGAGTGGACGCGAAGTATACGATCGCATCCTCGCCAAAATGCAGCTGACATCTCTGAATGACATCACCTACCCCGGTGATGGGCAACCGTGGTATGACGACATGATGAGAGGCCATTCCATGGCCTATGACTGGGTTGAGCAGCCCAGACGCTTCACAGGCGAAGAGGGCTACGGCAATCCATGGATGGAGGATACTTCCACCAAAGTCAGGGGCACCTACGATAAGGAGCACGAATACGCTCTGGCTCGCGACCAACTATGCTCGGCTGCCAACCGCTGCGTTGACGCAATCGCCGGGCATAGCCGCAACATCATCTTCGCGAATTACCAACTCGGCGCGATTCTCCATCGCCTGAAACACGTTTTCCGGTTGGAAGCGGCTGCCGGCATCGTGAAGGGATCATGGGAGGAGTACCTGAAGGACTACAGCGACAAGAGTTCGCGACATGGTAACTACTGCATACGCATCTTCCGTGCGGTCGAGTTTCCCTGGCAACTTGCGGATTATGGAACACTCAAGGATCTGCTGAGTGCGATTAGCGAACACCGCAAGCCGGAAACAGAACTGGTCCGCGTGGGAAGTGGGAGATCGGCCCCCAACATACTCGTGACCCAGGATTTCGACACGGAGTACACTGGGGGCAATGTCATAATCACACTCGGTGATTGTTCGGCAGCCGACAAGGTGAAGAATGCCATCATCCCGGGTGTCGTATCAAAACAGCGCGAAGAGGACGCCGAGCTGTTGCTGAAGCTGGTGGATCGTATCGCAGCGGATTGCTTTGACCACCGGGGCTTGGTCAAAGACCTTGAACCAGTATACGCAACCATGTCTGCCCTCATGAGCACCTTCGGGAGTGGCCGCGCCGAATTCCTGAAGGTCCTGAGGACGGGTCTCAGGACTCTCGATGAAGCGGTGGTTTCAGAAGACCACCGGCCTACATGGTACCAACTGCTGATGGAACTCCACCGTAGCGAGGAGGCGCGCGTCACAGAGGTTGAGGTCGCCGAATCGTACGAGGGGACGGGCACTGATGAGGGCTACTGGGTAGAGAGGAAGATCGACCTCGAAGACGACGAAGAAGGTGAGGACCATCCCGATGAAGTCTGAACGCGCTAAGGAGACGCCGCGGCGGAATGCGGTATTGGCGGCCTTTGCCCATCCCGGCGACCGGAGAGGCTTCTGCTACATTCCGGCTGGCATGGAGCCTTCATCGCATCCCGAGATCAGCATCACACATCGCCAGCCCGATTACCTGAACCCCATCCGGTTTGAGTACGACCGGGAGAGCACGCACGTCCAGAAATACCGCACGCACGACCGTACCCTCATACTAGACAGTCGTAAGCGCAAGGGTGAAGCGATACGGCGCCATTGCGATGACGTAGTGTGCATCAGTCCCTGGGTTGAAGGCTCACTGGTGAATAGAGAGCTCGACATTGTGCTGTCATCCGCGCGCTACAATATAGGGGAGAGCGAGAAGCGCCGTGAGAAGCAGTATCGAAACTGGGCGAAGGATGCGGGACTGGTCCTGTTGGGCGATAGCGGAGGGTATAACCTCAAGGTAGAAGACGAACACCCACGTATCGACCTTGGCAAAGTCATCGAGTGGATGAATGCGGCTTGTGACTTCTGCTTCGTGTTAGACACGCCACCGAAAACCAAGATAGATTGGGGGAACCGGGATCGTACCAAGGCGCTGGCCATCACTCAGAAGGCGAACTGCGATCGAATGCTGGCAGAGAAGAGAGGCGATCTCCAGCTTCTTAACGTTGCCCACGGCGGGACCATCGACCTTGTGCGCGAGTGGATGGAGGAGGTGGGCCCGCCCCAAGATTACATTGGTTGGGGTGCCGCCTATGACAATGGCCAAGACGTAGCCTCGGTCTATCGGGCAGCAATCATGCTCATCAACGAGTACAGGGTGAAGTGGGTGCATATGCTGGGCATCAGCGGCCCAACTGATATTCCGTTGATGGCTTGGCTGGGTCGTTATGCCCTGATTACATGCGATTCAAGCAGCCTGCACGAGGCCGGAAGGCGCCGCAAGTACTTCTACCAGAGTATCGACGGGAAGCTCAAAACGTTTCAGCTTGGAGATCAGGAACGCCCTTCAGGTTTCACTACGGGTGCGCTTCTGCCTTGCCAGTGCCCGGTGTGCCGCACTCTCTCGTATACCGACATCTTCCTGCACAAGAACGGAAGCCTCGGTGCGGTCATGACCATGCACAACGTGTTGGCCATTCGTCGCTATGCGCATGCGTGGTCCACCTACGCTACCGGCACCGACGAACACGGCAGGTACCTGATCGACTACAAGCAGTATAGGAACAAGGTGGAAGAGATGTATCCGAATAAGGTGGAACTTCTCGAGTATATCTGGGATGCCCTTCAGAATGGCGTGGATGCTGCCCAACGCACCATCGTCTGCGGTCACGACAGCAGGTTGAAAAGAAGCCTCTGTGCTGGTGGAGCACAGGATGGTCAGGCCGTTCGCAGCAATATCCATTCAGTTGGCACCAATCTTGAGATCATCCCATGGTACCTCGATCTCAACAACGCCGCCACTCTCCGTAGGATGCCGGAATCCGTTCAGCGGTGGTGGAAGGAGAACCAGCATGCGTACGAGTAGGTCGACGGACATGCCCGTGTACGAGACGGCCCTTGGACAGGGCATCACCCGTACCCCGGAATTCCAGCGTAAAGGACTGGCATCGTTTGCGGCCAACGTCGGTACGAAGTGCGGACACGGATGCCTGTACTGCAGCACGGGTTCCATGCTGCGGATGCACAGTTCCTTTGCTGAGGTGAGTCGGAATCCCTTCGATGACGGCTACGCCATCGTTGATCCGAACTCGGTAGAGCGTATTGCGTACGATGCGGCACACAAGACGAAACGCGGCATGGTTCAGCTTTGCACGACGGTGGATGCTTGGTCACCTGAGGCACAACGCTACGGTCTTGGGCGGAATTGCCTTGAAGCGATACTGCGGCAGCCAGGCTGGATCGTGCGAATACTGACGAAGAACGCGGCGGTGAGCGCTGATTTCGACGTGATCGAACGGTATCGTGATCGCGTCTTGCTTGGACTGAGCATAACGGCCACCCCCGACCGAGGAGACGTCACCGCAATCCTGGAGCCATACGCATCTACGATTGATGATCGAATGGCCGCAATGAAAGAGGCACATCGGCGCGGCCTACGAACCTACGGTATGCTGTGTCCACTACTGCCCGGAATAGCCGATTCTCCCCAGCAGATCGACGAACTCGTTCGATCTCTTGTGAACTGCGGCGTCGAGGAGATCTTTGCCGAAGGTGTCAACCCACGAGGAAACGGGCTCATCAAGACTCAAGAAGCCCTCGAAGCCGAAGGCTACCACGACGAAGCAGAAGCAATTCGTGAAATCCGAAACCGACAAGGGCATTCTCGGTACGTCGTACGCTTGCTCGACAATGTTCAGCAAAGCGTTAGAAAACACACCAACGTGCAGCAGCTGCGGTTCCTGCTCTATCCCAGCTCCTTGACACCGAATGATGCGGCACGTATCCAGAACGATGGTGCAGGAGTAATCTGGTTGGCGTGACCTGCCCCCTGTCGACCCATTGCCCGCTTCGCCTGCGATAGCATCCCTGACCCATGATTCCATTGGTTCCGCCACTCACGTGGTGGCAACGGTTGCCCCTCCCGGAACCATCCATCCCAACAACAGCCACGTCGAACACCCCCATTCCAAAGCTGCCCTGAGTCCCTTGGTGCGAAGTAATCCCCGTGTTGGTTAGCGCATCGGGATGAATATCCTCACCTCCCATGAGCACCCGCTGATGATGTGTTTGTAGATGTGGATCAAGACCCCCGCGTGCACGCAATGTCAATCGAGACTTGGCGTGTGGAAAGTCCTATATGATGCCTCCCGAGAGAGTGCGGGGACACAACGGGGAGACCCTCGAATCAATGCACACACTTGGATCCCCGCCCGAACCCCATAGCCGGCACCCGTATAAGTAAGAAGTAAAAGTGTGGAAGAGACATTCGGAGGAGTGAGGCAGAGAGGGCATTTCGGGTCGGCCTGCGAGCCATCAGTGGGTGGATGCCGTGTGACAGTGGACGGGTGGGTGTCCGGCGGAACGCCCCCCGGCACATCAGTGCTACCCGAGGCTGCGTGGTACCTCCTCCGCGGCAATCGTCAGATCACTTCCAACATGCGATGCGCCAGGACGGTCGCGCCTCTGTACTGAACAATGTGTAGGGTACCCGATACGGAGACGGAATCATGGCAGATGTAAACGAGACGGCGAGTCCGTAGCTGACGACGTCGCCTCCACGACACACCCAGTTCCCGAAGCATCCCGAAACGGTCGGGACGCTGACGTACACACTTCGTGCGTAGCACTAGATAAGGAGTAACACAATGGAGATGAAGATTACAAGACGCCTTCCCTTGGAGGATGGTAGCAAGGAGTCCGCGTTCGAGAAGTGCATCGACGATCTCGTTAGAAATAGGTGCACGGAGGTCGTAGCCTCCCCACCCATTGGCGTTGTCCACTACTCTCAACGCATGCGATTTGTGCTGCAAAGGTGTTCGCCTCCCTGCGGGGATGCGTCAACCCTGCTTGTCGAGGTCCACGAGCGAGGCATCCCAGTACCGACGTATGTTGGCTATCTGCAGCCCTCATCATCCACGAAATGTGGCTACCGTGTGAGGTACGGTGTCGGTGCGGACTGGGGAGGCGGAGATGGGTATCGCCCCGTTGTCACGAATTGTATCAAGACACTCGACTGGCCAATCGGCACGATCCTCAGTGACAACTGGCCCCACTCCATAACGGAGATGTCTGACGAGGTCTTCGCGGGCGGTTCTACCGGCCGGATCAACGAACGGGGATACGTATACGTACTGAGAGGTTATCGCAGTGGGTGGCTCCGGAACCCCTTCCTTGCCATAGAGATGTACAAGAAGGCGTCACGCATGAAGTTCCCTGTCGGTGTTGCCTATCTCTTGCCAAATGCCGGAACGTGGACTGACCTCGGTCCTGGTTTTCAACTCATTCACGTACATAGCGTTCCCAAGTTCCAGTTGTCCGGTTGGCTGCGTCAGTTTCAGGGACATGGGAGACGGATGTGGGACTTCCTATTGAAGCACATTACGCCCTTCACGGTTCAATACATATTCGCCCGCACTAATGGTTTTGAGCGTGCGGAATGTGATGTGGAACGTGGAGAGTACTACTCCGCGATGATCCAAGAAACACGAGAACGCTATCCAGATACAGTCAAGGATGTCGAACGCAAGTGGGCCAGAGGAATGCTCAAGGGAGTCTGTATCGGGTCGAACATTACGGCCGAGGGCGACGTGGGATAGAGCGTTTTGCCCTCACCTCAAACGCAGGGGCAAATCCTCTAGGGTAATCGTTGCCAGAAGTGGTGAAGCCGGAATCATCGTGGTTTCGGCGGGTGAGAAGTCGTTAGCAGGAAACAGAGGAGACATAGGTATGTCAGAAGGTACAAGTATTTCATGGGCAGGGTCAACCTGGAACTGCATCACAGGTTGCACGCCGGTCAGTGCCGGCTGTGCGAATTGCTACGCGAAGCGGATGACGCAGCGGCTGGAGAAAATGGCACGGCAGCCCAAGTACGCGGCAGGCTTCGACAGGGTGGTCTGCCACACCGGCTGCCTGGATGAACCGCATAGCTTCGGCCCGGGACAGACGGTCTTCGTCAACAGCATGAGCGATACGTTCCACAAGGACGTTCCGCTCGCTTTCCTGCGGAAGATGTTCCGCGTGATGAACGATCTGCCGGAGTTGACTTTCCTTGTTCTGACGAAGCGGCCAGATCGCATAGCGAAGCTGGCCGACAAGCTGACGTGGAGCAACAACATCTGGGCGGGGACCACCATCGAGAATGGCGCCTACGTTGACCGGGCTGATCACCTTCGCAAGGTTCCGGCCAGCGTGCACTTCATCTCAGCCGAGCCGCTGCTTGGTCACCTCACGAACTTGAACCTGGATGGGATCGGGTGGCTCATCGCCGGTGGTGAATCAGGTGTTGGTGCCCGGCCGTGCGATGTGGATGCAGTACGGAGCCTGCGGGATCAGGCGTTGGCCCAGGACATTCCCTTCCATTTCAAGCAATGGGGAACGCTGCCGAGCAATCCAGAGCCGGCCGATCCGACGGCGAAGAAGAACGGTGGGGATGCCAAGGGCGGGCGAACCTTAGATGGAAAGGTGTGGGCGGAGTTTCCTCTCACGGACGCTCGATGCTGACGCGCCGCAGATCGCGGCCAAGCGATGTACGTGCGACATCACCCATCCCATTCAGCATTCCGCATTAGCGCACGGAACTCGCTCTGCCCAGCGGAGTAGCCCATCCGTCGCGGGATCCGCTCGATCCACTGCCCAATAGCCGCGGCACCCGTTCGTGCCATATATCTCTGCCTTTATCCCTCATTGGCATGAACGGGTGTTGGTTTTTGGGGATGTGGATGGTGGGCGCCCGACCTCGGCAACGCGGGACGAAAGGTCGAGTGCCGGAAGTCCTATATATGGCGCCTCCAACGAAGACGTGGAGATCCTACGGGAGGCCCCCCGCATCAATGGCTGCCCCCGAATGCCCGCCCAGCCCCGCAAGCAGCGCCCCTATATGTAAAAAGTTGGGAATCTGGAAGAGACATAGCGTGGACTGAAGCTGGGTGCGTATCCCACCTCAGTCCGCGCACAACACTCAAAGCGAACGATTGAGGTGTAAACACATGACTAGAAACGAACTCAAGAAGAAGATCACCGGGCGACAGGCATATCAGGCCCTCGGAGTCGACCTACCGGAATCCGCAGTCGGCGACAAGTGGGTGAGGATTAGATGCCTTCATCCCGATCATGCGGACAAGCACCCGGCATGCGACGTGAACATGCAACACGGTGGGATCCACTGCAAGGCCTGTGCCTTCAAGGGTGACTATGTGGACGTCGCCGTGGTCACACGTGGATACAGTGAGCGGGAGGCCATCGCGTGGTTCGTGAAAGAGTGTGGATTGACGGAAATGGAAACGACAGACGGGCCGTCGCCGGTTCCAGATGATCCTTCGGTGCCTGACTGCGCTGAAGGTTCCATGGAGAAGGCTGCAGAGCGCGATGCCATGTCGTGGGACAAACTGTGGCCGCGTCTACAGCGTGCGCAAGAGAAGCTTCGGACCGCCTCGAAAGCAGATGAGATTCTTCGTCATAATCTTGGGATCACGAAAGAGACGGCCCAGAAGTTCGGCGTGGGATTCTACAAGGGGCAAGAGGGCGATGCCTTTCGCGATCCGCGTTTGATCTTCCCGGTCATGGGTGAAGATGGCAAGCCGGTCTCAATTCGCTGTTACAAGCGCAAGGCCCGTGCCAAGGTGATGCCTCTCCAGGCGGGCATGCCGACATCCCTGTTTCCACTCGATCACGTTCCCAAGGGCACCACGGATATTGTGATCGTAGAGGGCGAGAAGGACTGCATGGTAGCCCACCAGCACGGCCTGATGGCCGTAACAGGTACCGGTGGAGCGGGGACATGGCCACGGCGGTGGTCGGAACAGCTGGCGGAACTCGGTATCAAGTGTGCAATCATAGTGTATGACCAGGACCCTGCCGGACACCAGGGGGCCAGGAAAGTAGCGGCTTCCTTGGCTAGGGTCGGTATCGAGGGGCGTATTGCTTCTTGGCCCGATGACGTGCCCGTCGGCTTCGATGTGGCGGATTGGTTCAAGAGCGGCAAGCCTCTTGACCAGCTTCGGGAGACGGTGCTTGGCAAGGCGATGCCGTACACGCCGAGGGTCACGCGCCTCTCGGATCACGTAGTCCTGAACGACGGAGTAATGATAATGACGACGAGCGACACAGCACCCCAGCGGGAACTGACAGCCGAACTGGCGGAAACGCTCATCCGCTGCGGCACCTTCTTCATGCGAGGCGACGAAATATGGTACGTGGACAGCGAGAAGCCGTTCCCGATATGCAGCAAGCACGAGCTAGCGGGGGCATTGGACGGAGAAGTGGAATTCGGCTATGGCACGCCTTCTGAGACGGCGGTCGAGGAAGACGGAAGCCCTGTGATCGAGTACACCTATACGAGACCACCGCACGAGCTATTCCTGCGGATGTCGCACTCGCCGCCTCAGCGGGGGAGGCTCCCGGTCGTCACGCACTTCAGCCGCGTGCCCGTATTCGACAAGCACTACCAGCTGATTCCACGAGGCTATCATGCGGAATCCGGCGTCTACTACGCGGGCCCAGAGATCGAACCGGCAGGGACGACCGAGCTCCTTGATGACATGTGCGAGGAATTCGCCTGGAGGGACGCGGTCAATGGAAGCGACCAGGCCAACTTTCTCGGGATGCTGTTGACAGGGTTGCTCGTGACACGGTTCATCGGCAGGCACCCTAGTGTCGTCATCAACGGCAACCAGCCGGGACTCGGGAAATCGTATCTGGTAGAGTTGGTGTCGTGGCTCATTGACGGACAATCTCCGCAGGGTGTCACCTATACCCGGAACGATGAGGAGCTGGAGAAGCAACTCGCCACCCTCGTGGATCAGGCCCGCAACGTGATTCTGATTGACAATATTCGCACCGAGCGTGTGGTCACGAGCGCTGTGCTGGAGCGGTCGGTGACCGCCCCGATGTTGAACTTCCGGCGACTGGGTGGCAACACAGCCATTACGATGCCCAATACCGTGCTGTTCTTCCTAACGGTCAACAATGGTGCCCTCTCCCGCGACCTTGTCACGCGATGCATTCCGATCTACCTCTATTATGAGGGCCCGGCGGACAAACGCGTGTTCCAAAGAGTGAACCTGGATGAGTGGGTGATGGACCATCGCTGGGATATCCTGGCGGAGCTGGTTGGCATGGTTGCCCGATGGGTAGAGGCTGGCCGACCAGCTGGCAAATGTCCGACCATGCGGTTCGGCGAGTGGTCCCGCACCATCGGCGGCATCTTGGAGGTCAACGGGTACGGTGGTTTTCTGGCCAACTGGGACGAAGTCGCCTCTGAGCTGACCGCAGAAGACGACGAGATCGTCAAACTGGCAATTGAGGTGGTGAGGTCCGGCCGTGGCGATACCGACTTAACGGCCCGTGAGCTCGTAGGAATCGCAAAAGCGGCGGAGCTACTCCCGGACATCGTTGACAAATCTGTCGGCAGAGCAGCCCTTTCCTTGGGACATTACCTCGCGCGATTCAAGGACGCCCGTCTGCGTCTTGATGAAGACGTGACCGCGACGCTCAGGATCAAGTGGAGTAGGAGCGGCAGTAAGAACGTCTATTGCTTCGAGGTGGATGGTGAACTGCCCCCTGAGCCGAAGATAGACACATGGCGGCCAGATGCAAGTGATCCCGATGATGAAGAGGGCCTCAGTGCAAGCAAGATCGAGCTATAGACGACTGACAGAAATCCCGGAGTTCCCGGAGTTCTCTTCCGGAGTTCTTTTCGCGATTCGAGATTTCCTCCGTTCCCAAGGCGCTCCCGGGCCCGTCGAGACAGGGCCCGGGGGCAGATCGTCGAAATCCGGAGTTCCGGAGTCTCCGGAGTCTTTCTGAGATCAATCTTGGATTCTCCTCAATGTCAAATGCACTCGATGATATGTACCGCTTCAAGAGGAAGATTCATCCCTCCCGGGAAAGATCTCCGGGAACTCCGGAACTCCGGATATGCGAGACCGACCAAGGAGGCCTCCTCGTACACACGACGGGAAGAACTCCGGAATCAGTCTCCGGAGATGGGGTCAATCTCCGGGAGTGTAGACGGCTGAAGAGTAACGAAGCGAGATGCGGAGTGCGCCCAGTCCCCTCCACATCGGAGGGACCCGTCAACGAATTTCCTTGACTCTCCCGCGGTTTCGTGTGTTTCCCGAATCTCCATCGGAGAACGCCCCGGTCGGGGTGCTCTCGCACAGGCGCCCACGTGATCGCTTCCCGAATAGCCTCCACCTCGGCGGCTGCGTTGGTTTCCAGACTCAGACCACCTGCCCCCAATTGGAGTCTCGTGATTGCCCTTCTTTGCCCATTGTGCGGAGGGTGCTGTTCGTGAAGCCTGCTATGGGATTTAAGGAAAGGGAAGGGCCGTCTGGCCGCCGATCACAGATTGATGGAGCGGGGCCAGTAGTCACTACTATCAGTCAATGAACAGGTATCGTTAATTCTCAGAATGATGGATGGAAACATGCGGCCACGACCTGGATTGTCGTGGTCGCCAACAGGGTAGCCCTCGGTATAGGGCCAGGAGTATTGAGTAATGCGTAAGTGTAAGGCCAAGCGTAAGCCCAAGCAGAAGAACGGATGGAACAAACACCGCTGGCAGGGTGTGCTTCAAGCATACATGATGGAGCAGGGACCTTCATCGGCAACGGAACTGATTCGTCTTCAGCAGGATCGCTGCAAGAGCAGAGTGCAATACGAGTACGCTCACGCTGTGCGTGCCCGGGTGCTTGTGCGGGAGATCAGGAAGTTCCCCACTGACGACAAGGCACTTTTTGAGGAGGCTCTGATGGACCTGCTTGCCTGGGCGAATACGTTCCCGAATGCAATGGACTGGTTTGTGCTCGAACGTAGGCAGTCGAAACCCGCTCGATAGGTGAAGACTTCAATCGCGATCCTGAATCCTACGCGGATGGAGCCGTTCTACGCGTCCTGACAGGAGAATCTCAGATTCTGGGCCCGATCCCCTCTCGCCCCTCCAAAGCACCCCGGAGGATCGTTCAGAACGGTCCCTGGGGCTATCTGAGATCAGGCTGATCACCGGGATCAATCAATCCTCGCTCGGAAGAAGGATGGTCAGCACCGGCTCGGCCTCGTCGCCAGGTCCGCAGAGGGACTTGAGTGTGATGGTGTCTCGGCACTCCCTGCGTCCACGCCATTGCGACGGCATCAGAAAGATGACCTTGAACAGAAGCCTGTCGGTGTCGGCGTCAGCTTGGCGGATTGCGTTGAACAGTACCCAGAGCATGTCGTGGGCACGGCCACGTTCACTCTGGCCCGGCTCCTCCAGCTCCTCTGACGGGACGATGTACTGATGCCATACCGCCGCAGTGCAAGCCACGGGTATACGGAAGCCCGTTTCCTTCGCCCAATCCGTGAGGTCGATCAGCACGCCATCGCCTATGGCCTGAGCACGCGTGTACCGGTAAACCACATCGAAGTCGTCTTGCGTCATTGCCTCTCTCCATTGCCTGCCTCCAACTCTTCCGTCCACAATTCGGGATAGGATCCCAGTACAGCACCAAGCGTAGCCACGACACAGGCAGGAATGACCAGGAACCAATGGTAGATGGATGGAAGACCTCGATCGGCCCCCATGGAGTACAGCAGTAGCCACACCACTGCCCACAAGAGCGTCCCGCCGATGATCCCCACCATACCGCCGACACTCGATCCTAATGTCATCCCGGGCCAACTGAACTTGAGATTGCGCTCTCTTGAATCCGGTCTGCATTCCATCAGTGATCTCCGTTGTGTGTAGACCAACTCGGCCATCCCCTGTCCGTGGCCGAGCGTAGCAACCATCCAGTCCGATCCGTACCTGTTTCGTCACCGGCAGTAGTCAAGCAAGTCCTGAAGATCATCCTCCGTTGGCGTCCGACCGAGGCCCTCCACGTACAGCGCCGTGAGACGTTCCCGAACTTCGGCCGGAATCTCTTTTGGCGAATTCCACGTACGGTCGAGAGCATCGAGGTAGTCGGCCGGCGGATCACCGATCACGCCGCTATTCGTTCTCCACCAACCCATAGTGATGCCCCCCCGGCGATGTACGCCGTCTGTGTCCAACCGAGATCCTGGACGCTCTTGACTTCCTGCTACCGTTGGTGAACGTGGCGAGTGCGATATGCAACAGGTCTGAGAAGAGAGGGGTTACTCCTCCTCTTCTCCCTTCATTATAGGATATAATCGAAGGAAGATCAAATTCCCATAATCCCCCTCATCTTCGATGATCTCCCCGATGATCCCTGGAATCCAGCGCGAATCCGAAGAGAAGCCATCCCTTCAGACCCCACAAGTGCCAGTCTCGCGGCACCCTCAGGATCGCCGATGTCAGCGGTCTCGGCGTCAGTCGGATCAATCCCGACAACAACCACAAGCCTGGACTTCTCACAAGGAATCTCCCCGTGACAGACGCGTCATCGTGGAGCGACCTCCGGTGGATGCGATACTCCCGTGTCAAGCATGTTCATCTATACGTGTCGTGCTGTTGTCACTTTGGCGGTACGACGCGGAAGGCGCACCAGGTTCGGTGGTGAACAGCCAGGCATCTCGCTGGGACGGACGACGTCTCTATATAGGGCAGTTCCGTCACCTATCTCTCCTACGGGTTCATAACTTACAAAGAGCGTCGTACCCTGCTCTTTTTTCTCTCCATATCGCACCTGGTCGGGATCGAGATCACGAGACCTGTTACGAATCCTCGTAAGGAAGATGCTCGTAAGAGGGGGATGGTAAGGGACATGCTCGCAAAGTGGGCAAAATCGGTATCTACCCGTCAGGATCGTCCCCCAAGCAACTGATCTTAAGCGATGTTTTTCTGATCCTGATGCGAGGAGGTTGCTAGACCGCTCTTCGCTTGGCCCCCTGGTGTTGTCGCTTAGTTTCGCTTCATCGGTAAGGTCGTCGGTGTCGACCGCGTCTCTTGCGATGTTTTTGTGAGGGAGACGGAGAGGCCTACGAGGAACATCTCGACTAAGATGTCGTCTTCCCTTGGTAAATGATCCCGTCATCATCGCTTGATCGTAGGGTTTGGGTCGTTTCTTGGGGCGAGGGCAGGTTTCACGAGCGGCTTCCTCGAAGTGACGGGAAGGACTCCCCGGAACACCGATCGTCATCATCGCATCGTACCCGTGGATGATCGGTTGCACGAAGAGCTTGCGAGAGGTGACGGAGGAGGTTCCCCGACGCAGCGATCAGCATCATCGCATCGCATCCGTGCGATGTTCCCTTGCACGACGACGTTACGAAGTGTCGCGGTTCGGTCATGTTCGAGCGATCGTGCGATCGACGAAGCTGCGGTACTACGATGATCGAGAACTGGAGTCAGATGAGTTGAGCACGTTGGAGCATGCACAGTTGATCTCTCTCTCCGAGCAACCGCCCCTATTGGAGATTCCGCAGGTACGGGATTTGGCCATATTCCTCGGACTCGCCCAGCTTACAGGCCACTTATCAATTATCCGGGACACGACGGCAGCGATCCAAAGAGGAACGTTAGCGGTTGTCATAGACCACACGGAACGGTAACCCACACGACCGCGGGGTCCAACAGCTCCGCCTCAAGGAAGAAATCCCGGACAGCCTCGCGTGGAGTGCCAACGGGGCCGTGTGGAATCGCATCCCAGATCAGCAGGATGTTGGCGCCGCAAGACGGACAGTAGTACATTGGTTGGTTCTCCGCCGGGCCGAGGCCAGCTCCACAATGCTCGCAGTACGCCGGGTACATGAGTATCTCGACCTTGCCCCATAGATTGCGGCGTCGGTAAGCCCGGCCGCGTCTCTTGTACCAGCGCTGCATGTAGAGTTTTCGCCGACGTGCGAGACCATCACTTGGAAGGCGCTTTCTGCGTCTGTTACCCCGCCGCGTGTTCGCCTCCCGGATAAGCTTCGAGAACTTCCTTCGGCGTAGCTGGGTCCAACGCTGGGTAAGCCACCCGGGTCTGCTGTCGATCATGTTCATCGAATCCGACATCATCTGTCCTTTCTAGTCTGACCGTGGTGCGGTTCGATCCCTGCGAGCCGCACTTCCTCCTTCTCTTCTTACCTGGTTCGTTGAAGGGAGCCGGCCGGCGCCACGGTCCATGGCTCGTGCCCTCGTTGCCTCGTGCAAGGGGGCCGTTGCCGCGGCGGTCAGGGCAGAACGGAAACCGCGTTTCCGCCGCAAACGCTCACTCCTGAGATATTTGACTTGACGAAAAAGACCTCTGCGCGATAATACCGTCATGTCTGATACTACCCAGCTAGCCGAAGCGATCCTTGCGATGAGCAAGAAGTCGTGGATCGAGGCGTCCCGCGAGACGGCTGAGATCACGGAGTCCGAGTTTCTCGCGTTGGATTACCTGGCCGAGGTGGGAACGGCCACCGTCGGAGAGGCGCAACAGAGGATCAAGGTCGTCCCGGCCCAGATGTCCCGGCTCCTGCGGCGGCTGCAGAGCGCCGGGTTCGTCACATCCGACATCAACCGCGAGGATCGCCGACGGGTGGACATGACCATCAGCGAATCCGGGCGGGCCGTACACGCGAAGTACCGCAAGGCCAAGCTCGCGCCCATCGTCGCGGCGCTTGAGCGCCTAAGCAGCGATGAGCGCGAGGCGTTCATGAAGCTCGTCAACAAGACGTCTGCACGGTGAGCTATGCCACCGTAAGCGCCAACTCCGCCCTGGACGTTGGCCTATACGAACAACGAGTTCAGAAACACCTGCAACGCTACGCCCGCCACTTGATTCAGCAGCGCTTCGGTGTCGATCGCGCACCCCTCCGCTTGTACCAGCGTGGCGCCTGTAGCCAAAAGGGCCGGCATCCTCATCCATCGGGCGTCATGTCTTCCGACTGCTTGCCGATGTGCAGTTTTGTTCCGCACTTCATCGGGTTTTCCTCGTGCCCTGTTTGCACTTCAGAATCGCGCAAACGCTTGTGCAATCCCGGGTGCACGCCGAGCACGAGACGTGTCGGTTACACTCCTTCTTTTTCGATGAAGAGGCCCTTATCGACTCGCGAGAAGAAATCCTGATAGAAGCGGGGTTCGTTGACGGTATCAACACTCAGGACGTGTCCATTGTTGTCTAGGACCTTGATTTGGAAGCTAAGCCGCACACGGACATTTCGTTGCCGCTTCGTGATGTTGGCTGCGCATTCTATGATTGAGTTCTTCTTCCATCTTGCATCACGACGACCATGCCAGAAGTTCGCCCAGAACCTTTCTCCAGAATCCTCGATGTCTACTTCTCTGACTGCGTAAACAAAGCCAATCTCGGCGTTTACTTCTCTGGGGATGAACCCTTCATCCTGTAGAACATCCAAGACCGCCTTTACCGCGCGCTTCGGCTCCGCCATTTCGTAGAGACGGGTTTGCATCTGACGCACTTGGAGCTGCGTCATCGCTAGCTTGGGATTGTGGCACCCTGAGCTAATCAGTAGACATGCACATGCCAGCGCCACGGGAGTGCTCATACAATCCGTTGCACGACGGCTAGAATCTACTCGAATGATACACGAACGAATCGACAAGGCCCACCTCGTTGAACCTGATGATTACGGTGAGTGTTCTTTGCGTTGTTGCGGCCGCCCCTGCGGACTTGCCGAAGTTCGCGCCCACGCCGCCGAGGACTAGAGAACGACTGCCCGGGGCGCCGCCGGCTCCGACCACGCCTCCAACCCCGCCGGAGTCCGTTGAATAGGAGGCTTCCGTCGCGATCTTGTCGTAAATCCAGGTTTCCTTCCCGTCCGAGTCCTTCGTGACAATGTTCGGGGATCCCAGCGCGACGGCCACATCCGCCTGGGCCATACCTTTGCGAATCTCCTTCTGCACGAGGCCGACCGTCATCCGTCGTTCTCGCTCGGAATGTAGCTGCGCTGAATGACCGCCGGCCGTGATACATCCGAAGAGCGTGAATGGCAGAACGCCGAAGATGGACTGGAGAGCAAGGTTCCTTCTCATGGTTTTGACTCCTGTGCCGCCCGCCTTCCCCGACCCAACTACGCACACCGAGCAAGCCACCATTGATATCATCGGGTCGTCCGTGAAACGGTCGTCAATCCACTTTGGCCGGGTATTCCCCGTTTGTCAGACTTCGCCAAGCATCCTACCCAGACAAGCTGCTTGACTCTGGCGAAAACCACGATGTGGCAGAACACTGGGTACGACGGCCTCAAATCGCAGACTCCTTCCGCGGAATCGAACTCAGCCCGAAAGGGCTACGCCATGCGAGCGCCGTGCGGCTGGGACGGGCTTGTGGTGCGGCTCCCGAACCGAGACCAGAGGGCCCGGTTTGGGAGCCGCCCACAACGGCATTCGCACATGATGCGTTTACTACCCGGTACCGCCCAGCAGACTCGACACATCGAAACCACCGAGTAAGTCCGGGAAAAAGAGAAGAGCTGCCGCCACAGCGCCCACTACCCAATAAATCCAATTCATAACCAAGGCTCCTTATTCAAAATCAACCACTCGAACCACGCTCACCACGCGAGAGCGTTTTTTCTGATCTTTGAGAGACCATATTCATCATCTTTCGATGAACGTTCCGCAAGCGCAAGATCGCGCGACGGTACGGTGCTACAGGAAATCGTCGAGGATGCTGGACACCGGCTCGTATCGGCCGCAGTCGTTTTCCTCGTAGAGCAGTTGCTCGAAGACATTGAGGTCGTCGAATGCCGACTCCGAGATCGTGTCCTCACCGAAGCAGTTGGACACCATTGGGCCGACCAGCTCGCTCACCGGGCAACCTTGAAACACAATTGAACCCGCTCCAAGCATCATCGCGAGCGCCGTATTCCGAATCCGTCTCATGCTCATGGTCACATCCTCCACGAATGGCTCGGTTCGATCGATGGCTCCGTCCGCTCCGCTCCGACCGGCTCTGCGGAGCGGAATTGCACGCGAAAGTGCTTGACAGTCTCGAAGCGCCATATCATATTGCGAATGATGGTTCACGTTCCCCAGGTGTCAAGGGGTTCTACCGAGGAAAATGAGCCCTCACGAAGGAAAGGCCCCCAACGATGGCGAAAACATCACGGAGAAAACGCGAGGAAGAGCGTCACCGGCGAGAGGTGCTTGAAGCTGCGCTTGACTTATTTTCTCGCAAGGGCTTCGAGCAGACAACCATGGCTGAGATCGCCAAGCAGGCCGAGTTCGCCGTCGGCACGCTCTACAAGCTCTTTAAGGACAAGGAAGCCCTCTATCGCGCCCTGATCCTGGACACCGTTCAGGAATATGAGCAGGCGTTGACCGCGGCTCTGAAAACTCCGGGGACGGAGATCGAGAAGCTAGAGCGTTACATCGAGACTAAGGCGGCCCTGTTCGTGCGGCATATCCCGACCGCGCGCCTCTATTTTGCCCAAACCGCAGGGGCCGGGCTTCTGCCGACCGCCGGCTTGGAGGCCGATGCGCGGGACATGCACCAGCGGCTGATGAAGCGGGTCGAGGCGGTGCTACGAAGCGGCATTCGTAAGAAACGGCTGGCCGACGTCGATCCAAAGATGCTGACGCTGGGACTGGAAGGCGTCAGCAATGTGTTCCTGGGCGAGCTGATCGAACGACCGGACGATTTCACCGCGGACGAGATCGCCGCACTAACCAAGAGGATGTTCTTCGGCCGGGTCCGGCTTGGCCCGGTTGACGGATAGGACGTTCGGGCAGTTTCGGCACCGCGTCGCGATATGTCCGACAACGAGAGTGCTTTGATAGAAGGAGAAGTTCATGTTTGGTGAATCGTTTGTTGCCTTGCTCATGCAGTCGTTGCTACCTCTTTTGTTGACATTCATCCTGGAGTTCATGGGATTAGGGGGCGGTGCGTCGTCATAGCGAAGGGGCCGAAACCAAGCGGTCCGGCATCGGTTTAGAGGAACCACCGTGGTCTTATTGCCATGTGTGACGGAAGGAGTCTGACCCATGTTAGATGTGTTAAAACGATTGGCACTCATCGGAGTCGGAGCGCTTTCGACAGCCGACGAGGATATCCAGAACGCCATCTCCGACCTCCGCCGAAAAGGTGAACTCAGCGAAGAGGAAGGCAAGAAGGTACTGGCGGCTTGGCGCGAACGCATTGCCGTCAACCGGCGCGAGGTGGAGGAACTGGCGAGCAAGACGGCGCAGGACGCCCTGAAGAACTTGGGCGCACCGACGCGCGATGAGTTCAACGCCCTGGCAACTCGCGTGGCGGCACTGGAAAAGAAGGCCGGCTTGGAGCAGCGCTGATGGCGGGGATTGCTCGTATCACGCGGGGCATCCGGAACGCCAAGAGACTCGCTGAGGTTGTGCGCGTGCTCGCCCGGCACGGTTTCGGCGAGGTTGTAACGCGCCTGCACTTGCTCGATGCGGTTCCGGCCCGGCTGGCCGCTGGGCTAAGGTTGACGCCGGACTCGGCGAGAGCCCAATCGTCGCGTGGCGAGCGGTTGCGGGCCGTGCTTATCGAGCTTGGACCAACTTTCGTCAAGCTCGGCCAGGTGCTCAGTACGCGGCCCGACCTGATTCCGCCAGACATCTGCGCCGACCTGGAAACGCTGCAAGATCGCGTTCCGCCTGTCTCGAACGAAGAGGCAGCGCAGGTGATCCTAGCCGAGCTTGGGCGCGATCCTGCGGAAGCATTCGGGAGTTTCGACGAGACGCCGATAGCGTCCGCCTCGATCAGCCAAGTGCATCGCGCCACGTTAAAGGATGGCACGGCCGTTGCGGTAAAGGTCCAGAGGCCGGGTATCGCTTCACTCATCGAGTCTGATACGGAATTGCTCGGATCGATTGCCGAATGGCTTGTCGAGCGCGGAATCGACACGCCGGGTTTCGACCCAGTGGGGACTGTGGAAGAGTTCTCACGCTCGGTGCGGCGGGAACTGGATTTCGTCCACGAAGCCCGGACGCTGGAGCGTTTCACACGGAACTTCGACGGCTCCGACATCGTCCATTTCCCGACGGTCTACTCTGATCTCAGTACGCCGCGTGTCCTGACCATGGAGTGGATCGCCGGGACTTCTCTGCGAGATATGGACAAGCTGCGTCGGGACGGTCACGACTTTGGCCGCATCGCGCACAACGGCGTGGAGGTTGTCCTCAAGCAAGTGTTCGAGCACGGCCTGTTCCACGGCGACCCACACCCCGGAAATATCTTCGTACTTCCGGGTGATGCGATTTGCCTTATCGACTGCGGAATGGTCGGACAATTGATGCCCGACGACACCGAACGCTTCGCCGATCTGCTGCTCGCGGTTTTCCGCAAGGATACCTCCCAGGCCACGTCGGCCGTTCTGGAACTGGCGCAAACGACGAGCGGCACCGACCGCAAAGCCTTGGAACGCGACATCCACGAGTTCATCGAATCCGACGCCGAGCGAATGATGGAAGGACTTGCATTCGGCGAAGCGCTGAATCGCGTGGTCGGCATCCTCCAGGAGCACGGGCTTGTACTGCCGCCCAGGTATACGCTCTTAATCAAGGCTCTGGCCACAATAGAACAGGTTGGCCGCAATCTGGACCCAAGCCTCGATATCGCATCGCAGATACGGCCGTATGTCGAGGAACTGCTGAAACGGCGGTATTCCGCTCGCCGTGTTGCGAGTGACGTGTCAGCGGCGCTGTGGGACATGATCAAGCTCGGGCGATCTCTGCCCAGTGATGTTCGTGAACTTGTTTCGTCCTTCAGGGGCGGAGGCTTTAGGATCACGCTTCGCCGAGAGGACATTCGTCTCCTAACGGACTCGCACGAACGATCCGCGAACCGCCTCACGTTTGGGATGATCGTCGGCGCGCTGATTGTCGGCTCATCCTTACTCATGCGAATCTCCGGCGGTCCGACGTTTCTCGGTCTGCCCGTCATTGGTTTTGCCGGTTACCTCGTAGCGGCGGTCTTGGGGTTGGGCATGGTTTTTTCGATGTGGCGGTCACGGAGGCTGTAGCACAGTGACGAACCGAAGCGTAGTCGCCAAACTCCAAGCCAGACCGACCATGTGCCGTGCGAGGCACGTTGGGTGGCGCGCGCATCCTCGCACCACCAGCGAGATCGAGTCCCGCGCCGGGCTGGACCTGCGCCAGACCGTTGCTTGTTCCCAGCATGTGTCACTCTTTGGGTTGGGCTTTCGGAAGATGGTCGATGCCCATGCCTTCCTGGTCGAGGTACGGGGCGAGGTCACACACCGCCGATCGCATGGCTTTCTTGATCGCGATCAAGCCGTCGCTCGGCCCGCTGGCGAACCGCTCCGCGACGGCGAACGCCTTCGCTTCCAACGCGTCAGGTCGTGCAAGGCGATTCACAAGCCGCAACTTATGAGCTTGCTTAGCAGTCAGATGTCTGCTTTCGAGAAGAATATCGACCGCTCGGGCGCAGCCGACGTTTCGGGCCAGCAACCACGGCAACGCCGCGCCCGCGGGGATGCCGAGTTCGAGGAAACGGTTCACGAAAACGGCGTCGTCGCCGGCAATTCGGTAGTCGCACGCCAACAGAAGCCCGAAGAACTCCATGTCGATTTTCCCCTGAAACGCCACGATGACGAAGATGCCCGGGTGCCGGACGTTCTCTATGAACGCCTGGAAGGCGTACCGCTCACGCTGTCGCTCGACCCATTCCAGTGTGTCACCCTGTTGGGTCGCAGCCTCCGCAGGTATCTCGCGAATGTGCTCCCAGAAACGATTCAGAACGGCGGGCGACAAGTTTCCGGGTGGCAAGATGATGAGCAGGATTCGTTCGCCGCTGGCACGCAAGGCGTCGAAGAAGCTCCACAGCGCCTCGGTCTCTTCGAGATCGGTCCCGGGAAGCTCCCCGCCGGCCTTGAATCGCAGGATCGTGAATCCCTCCCGTTGCTCCGCCGTGAAGAAAGTGCTGTGCTGCTGCCGACCAGCGTCTCCTCGTGAACCCATGACGGTACCTCCTGCGACAACCCGCTGTAACCGGTTGGCCGCTTGCGTTGCCTCCGAAGTCCTCCTCGACCATGGCGATTATCGCGGGCCGGGGCTTGACCTCGATCCCAATGTGGTTACCATATGATATACGTGACGGACGGGTCCGTCAATTGGCTCTTCGGGGATCGCGATGTCGAAAGAAAGAGCACGAAAACGAGGCCGGCCGAAGGATCGAGAGCTGACGCAGCGGCGTAAGGAGGAGATTCTCGACGTGGCCGCGCGGGTTTTCGCCGAACGCGGGTTCCCCGGCACGGATGTCCAGGAGGTCGCGGACGAGCTGGAGGTCGGCAAGGGGACGGTCTACCGGTATTTCCCGACCAAGCGCAAGCTGTTCCTGGCGGCGGTCGATCGCGCAATGCGCCGGTTGCGTGAACTGGTTGACGCCAGTGCCGCCGAAACCGGCGACCCGCTGGAGCGAATTGCCCGGGCAATTCGTGCGTACCTGGCTTTTTTCGACGGGAACCCCGCGTTTGTCGAATTGCTTATTCAGGAGCGGGCGGAATTCAAGGACCGCAAGAAGCCGACCTATTTCGAGCACCGCGAGGTCAATGAAAGGACCTGGCAGAAGGTTCTGCGTGAACTGGCCTCGGAGCATCGAGTACGCAACGTGCCCGTGCAGCGGATCACGGACGTCGTCGGCGACCTGCTCTACGGCACGATTTTCACGAATCACTTCGCAGGTCGCCGAAAGTCCTTCGAGCAACAGGCTCAGAACATTCTGGACATCGTTTTCCATGGGATTCTGACCGACAAGGAGCGAACTCGCGGGCAGGTTCGCGGGGCGCGGACAAGGAGTTCCGTGTGAGACGGTGCGTCACGAATGTCGTGTCATCCCGGGTTCGAGCGTGGTTCTCTCGATGGGGCAATCAGCGAGACCGTAGCAACATGGCGGGACCGCGGTGACGACTAGATATTAACCTTGAGGTGAAGTGCCTTATGGTCATAGAAAACGTTACTTCTCCGGCTGCGGCGGGACGTGCCCGTACCACTTGGCGTTTTGCCATGGTGGTTCTGTTCCTGGGCGGCGCCTTATCCGGCTGTGCCGTCGGTCCGGACTATCGACCGCCGACGCCTGAGCTTCCCAAGGGCTGGCATCAGGCCGCGGTTGAGGGGCTCGCCGCAGGCAACGCAAGTGTAGAGGAATGGTGGCAGGTTTTCGAGGATGAGACCCTGTCCAGCCTGATCAAGCGTGCCGCCGAAGGGAACCTCGACCTTCGTATGGCTGTTCTTCGTATTCGGGAAGCGCGAGCACTGCGAAGGATCGCCACGGGCGAGTACTTGCCCTCGCTCGGGGGGCAGGGCAGCTATCAGCGGTCGAAGGCGAGTGCAAATGTCGATATGGGCGGTGAGCCGCAAGGCCCGGGCAAGGGTGCGCAGTTCGCCGACTCGGTGGCACGCGGCGTTGCGGGCAGCACCTTTGGGCAACAACTGAGCACAGCCGTGCCGGGCATGCCTGCTCTGACGAATTCGGTGGCCAACGGCCTCATCGGCTTAATCCCTGGCCAGACCGGCCTCCCGGAAACGGAAGAGATGAATCTTCATGCGGCCGGGTTCGACGCTTCCTGGGAAATTCACGTCTTCGGTGGTCTTCAACGCACCATTGAGGCGTCAGACGCCTATGTGGCCGCTGCGGTCGAAGACTACCGCAGCGTGCTGGTCAGCCTGCTCGCCGAAGTGGCTACGACGTATATCGACATCCGTACGCTTCAGAGCCAGATCGAAGCCACCACGCAGAACATCAAGCTCCAGAAGGAAGCCCTCTCATTGACGCAAAGCAGGTTCGATCTTGGACTGGCTCCGGAGCTGAACGTTCGCCAGGCAGAGGTCAATCTGGCGACCACCGAATCGCAGCTTCCCCTGCTGGAAAGCGGCCTGGCCATCGCCATCTACCGCATGGGCGTGCTAGTCGGTCTGGAACCATCGGCCTTGTATGACGAACTGTCGGTTGAAGGGCCCATCCCACAACCGCCGCTGGAGACGTTGGTCGGCATTCCCGCGGACATTCTTCGTCGCCGCCCTGACATTCGCGCGGCTGAACGCCGCCTCGTCGTCGAGACCGCCAGGATCGGAGTTGCCACAGAGGACCTCTACCCGCGATTGACTCTATCGGGAACCTTCGGTTTTGAGGCAACGGACTTCAAGCACCTGCTGGACGCTCGGAGCATCTCATATGGATTCGGCCCAGCCATCCGGTGGAACATCTTCGACGGCCTGCGGAATCTCAATCGGATCGCCGCGCAAGAAACCGCCACCCATCAAGCATACGTGCTCTACGAGCGTACCCTGCTGCTTGCGTTGCAGGAAGTCGAGAGCTCTATGGTCGCCTACAAGCGCGAACAGACCCGGCGAGGTGCACTGTTGCGGGCGACGGAGGCCGCCGAACGCTCGGTGCAGCTTGCTGAGACGCTCTACCGCGACGGCTTAACCGATTTCCAGAACGTGTTGGATGCTCAACGATCTCTAGTGAACCTGGAGAATTCCATCGCTCAGAGCCGCGGGCAGGTTGTCGTCAAACTCGTTGCTCTTTACAAGGCCCTCGGCGGCGGTTGGTCTCCCGAGACCATCGCACAGTCTGAGTACCTAGAGGATCGCTCCGGTGTTCTTGCGGAGCCGGTGAAGTTCTTTCTTTCAGGCGGTAAGGGGCCGCTGCCATGGGACAGCGCACCTGACGAGAACGATGAGGCGCAGGGCGCACCAACGACTGAGCCGTAAGCCTCGGTCACCCGCATTGAAACTTAGAGGTGTAATGAATGTTAGGAAATAACGGGTTGAAGTTGATCACCATCATCGGGCTTCTTGTCGTGGGATCGACAACATCCGGCTGCAAGCCGCCCCCGCCGCCTCCTCCCGAGCAGGGCCCGCCCGAGGTGGCCGTTGTAACGGTGTCGCCGGAACGGGTCGTCCTGACCACCGAGTTGCCGGGCCGGACTTCCGCCTATTTAGTGGCGGAAGTCCGGCCGCAGGTAAGCGGCATCATACAGGATCGCCGCTTCGAGGAAGGCCAAGATGTCAACGCGGGAGACATTCTTTACCAGATTGACCCCGCTCGTTATCAGGCCACCTACGATCGGGCCGTGGCGGCGCTCGCCATCGCTGAGGCCAATCTTCCCGCGATTCGATCCCGGGTGGAACGCTACAAGAGTGCCCTGGCGACCCGAGCGGTCAGTGAGCAGGATTACGACGACGCTACCGCCGCCTTGAAGCAAGCCGAGGCGACTCTCGATGCGCGTAAGGCGGAAGTGGAAAGCGCTCGCATTGATCTGTCCTACACCCCGATTACAGCTCCGATTTCCGGGCGAATCGGCAAATCCAACGTCACGGTCGGCACATTGGTGACTGCGTATCAGCCGGTAGCCCTGGCAACGATTCAACCGCTTGATCCCATTTACGTGGACGTGCCCCAATCAACAACCAACCTGCTCCGGCTGAAACAGACCCTGGAGAATGGCAGTGTCCAGGGCGATGCCAGCGGGCAACAACAGGTTAGGCTGCTCCTCGAAGATGGAACCCCCTATCCACTGAAGGGCACCCTCCAGTTCCGGGATGTGACCGTGGACCCGACCACGGGCTGCGTGACCCTGCGTATGGTGTTTCCAAACCCGGAGTACACCCTTCTACCGGGCATGTTCGTGCGGGCGGTTGTGGAGGAGGGCGTCAATGAGCAGGCCATCCTGATTCCCCAGCAGGGCGTGTCACGTGATCCCAAAGGGAATCCCGTGGCGTTGATCGTGGATGCCGAGGGCAAGGTTGGCCAGCGCATGCTTATGGTCGACCGGGCTATCGGCGACCAATGGCTCGTCACGGTAGGTCTTGCTCCCGGCGATCGGGTGGTCGTCGAGGGAATGCAGAGGGTGCGGCCTGGCGATTCCGTGAAAGTCGTTGCTTTTGACGCCGGTCGGAAGGGTGATTCGGAGGCCGTGAAAACGGTTGAGCCGGCAAGAGACGGAGGCGCGTGATGTTATCGAGATTCTTTCTTGACCGTCCGGTCTTCGCCTGGGTCATCGCCATTATCATGATGGTGGCCGGCGGTCTGGCGATCTACAGTTTGCCCATATCGCAGTATCCCCCTATCGCCCCACCATCCATCGCCATTGAAGCGTTTTACCCCGGGGCTTCGGCGGAGACGGTGGAGAACAGCGTCACGCAGATCATCGAGCAGAAGATGACCGGCTTTGACGACATGCTGTACCTTTCCGGCACGAGTGATTCGGCCGGCGCCTCTTTTATCGAATTGACCTTTGTCGCAGGGACCGATCCAGACCTGGCCTGGGCCAAGGTGCAAAACAAACTCCAGCTCGCCATGCCGAGCCTTCCGGAAGTGGTCCAGCGGCAGGGCGTCAAGGTCAGCAAATCGACCAAGAACTACCTGATGATCGTGGGCCTGATCTCGGAAGACGGCAGCATGGACGGAAACGACCTTCGGGACTATGCCCAATCCAACCTGGAAAAGGTGCTGGCGCGGGTGCCGGGCGTAGGTGAAGTGGAAAATTTTGGCTCGCAGTATGCCATGCGCATCTGGCTTAACCCCGATAAGCTCACCGATTACCACCTGACCGTGGAAGATGTCATCCTGGCGCTTCGGGCGTACAACGTGGAAGTCTCCGCCGGCCAATTCGGCGGAGCCCCGGCGGTAGAAGGCCAGCGCTTGAACGCCTCCATCATCGTCCAGAACCTGCTCAAGACCCCGGATGAATTTTCCTCCATTCCCATCCGCGTCAATCCCGACGGTTCCATGGTGTGCATCAGGGATGTGGGACGGACGGAACTGGGAACCGAATTCTACGATATCGAGGCTCACTACAACGACAAATCCGCCGCTGCCATGGCCATTCGCAAGGTCGCCGGCGCCAATGCGCTGGATACGGCCGATGCCGTCAAGGCCAAACTGAAAGAGATGAGCCGCTACTTTCCACCGGGTATGAAGGTAATCTATCCCTACGACACCACGCCCTTTATCAGTGTGTCCATTGATGAGGTGGTCAAAACCCTCTTCGAGGCAATTCTGCTAGTATTTCTGATCATGTGGCTCTTCATGGGGAACCTCCGGGCCACCCTGATACCGACCATCGCGGTGCCGGTGGTTCTCCTGGGGACCTTCGCGATTCTTGGGCTTTTCGGGTTCTCCATCAACATGCTGACCATGTTCGCCATGGTCCTCGCGATTGGGCTGCTGGTGGACGATGCCATTGTGGTCGTGGAGAACGTGGAGCGGATCATGGGCGAGGAGGGGCTTTCGCCCCGAGAAGCCACTGCCAAGTCCATGAACCAGATCACCAGCGCCCTGATCGGCATCGGGCTAGTGCTCTCGGCGGTTTTCGGCCCTATGGCCTTCTTCAGCGGCTCCACCGGAGTCATCTACCGCCAGTTTTCCGTAACCATCATCGCCTCCATGCTGCTTTCAGTTCTTGTGGCCCTGATCCTGACACCGGTCCTCTGCGCATCACTCCTCAAACCGGTGGCCAAGGGGCATGAGCCGTCAGACAATGCGGTCTTTTTTCTGCGCCCCTTCTTTAGATGGTTTGACCGCGTCTTTTTCTGGGTCAGAGACCTCTATGTAGGGGTAGTCGGTCGCTCATTCTCAAAGAAATCGCGTTACCTGGTTGTTTATGTTCTGATTGTCACGATGGTGGGCTTCCTGTTCCATCGAATGCCAACGTCCTATCTCCCGGAGGAGGACCAGGGAATCCTGTTTGCCCAGGCCATGCTGCCGGCGAACTCGTCCCTGGAGCAGACCCAGGAAGTTCTGGAGGGAGTCAGGGACCATTTCCTGGAGGATGAAAAAGACGCCGTCGAGTCCTGCATGACCGTCGCCGGTTTTAGTTTCGCGGGCAGGGGGCAAAACATGGGTCTGGCCTTTATCAAGCTCAAGGACTGGGAGCTTCGCGACCGGCCGGACCTCAAGGCCGATGCCGTGGCCGGCCGGGCCATGGGGGTTTTCTCAATAATCCGCAACGCGATGGTCTTCGCTTTTCCGCCTCCCGCCGTCGTCGAATTGGGCGTTGCCAAGGGGTTTGACTTTCAGTTACTGGACCGTGGCGGCCTGGGCCACGAAAAGCTGATGGCGGCCCGCAACCAACTCCTCGGCATGGCTGCGCAGGATGAACGACTGATCGCCGTACGCCCCAACGGTCTTGATGATGTGCCTGAATACCGGATCGACGTGGACTGGGAGAAGGCGGGTGCCCTCGGGCTTCCCATTACTTCAATTCACAACACCATTTCGGCGGCCTTCGGCAGCGCCTATGTCAACGACTTCATTCAGGGTGGGCGCGTCAAGCGGGTCTACGCTCAGGCGGACACCCCTTACCGCATGTTGCCCAAGGACCTGGAAAAACTCTACGTGCGCAATACAGCCGGAAAGATGGCGCCCTTTTCTTCGTTTGCATCCGGACGCTGGGCGTTCGGTTCCCCTCGGCTGGAGCGTTTCAACGGCTTTCCGTCCATGAATATCTGGGGCGAGCCGGCGCCAGGCAGGAGTTCAGGCGAGGCGATGCAGGTAATGGAAGAGTCCGTCTCGAAGTTGCCGCATGGGATCGGCTTTGACTGGACCGGACTCTCCTACCAGGAGCGCATTGCAACTGCCCAAGGGCCGATCCTGTACGCATTCTCCATCCTCGTGATCTTCCTTTGTGTGGCAGCCCTGTATGAAAGCTGGACCATTCCTTTTGTTAACATGTTTATGTTGCCGCTGGGGGTACTCGGTGCATTACTGGCTAGTTCGTTGCGGGGGCTGCCCAACGACGTCTACTTCCAGATCGGATTCCTCACCACGCTCGGCCTTTCGACAAAAAACGCCATCCTGATTATTCAGTTCATAAAAGAACGGATGCAGCATGGCGCTGGACTGATGGATGCAACCCTTGGTGCCGTCAAAACACGATTTCGGCCCGTCATCATGACGTCGCTGGCTTTTTTCTTCGGCGTTTTGCCGCTGGCCATCGCCTCCGGCGCAGGCGCCGGTGCAATGAACGCCATTGGTACCGCTGTCACCGGCGGGATGCTCTCCGCCACGTTCATCGACCTTCTTTTCATCCCGCTGTTCTTCGTGGTCGTGTCTCAGACATTTGGAAGGAAAAAACGCCGCGGGGCCGAAGCACCGAGCACAGGCGCCACCCCCTCGTTGGAGGGTTAGGAGTGTGTGGTAGAGATGCTGTCCAGACTGTAGATTGGAGGTTTCTGTGTGGTCGGGTGATAGTCCGCCGCGAGATGGACGTACGTGTTGCCCGACGCGGCGGCCGTGCGTGGGTGTATTCGGCAGGCGAGACTGGCTCGCGAGGCTGGACTGGTCTGTCCGAAGAGGATGTGAATCGGCCGGAGAGCAACCATGAGAATTGACCCCTGCTCGATACAAGCGGAGAAGCTCATCGAAAGGCTCTCGGCGCTCCAAGTCCAGGGGAAAGTCGTCCGTAAGGCTACGAGGCCCAACGTCGAAGGCGTAATGCAGAGAGCACTCGTCATCCGCTTCAAGGGGCGCGAAATCGAAGAGATCGTGGGCGAGACGGAATTCGACCGAACGACAATTGGCGACAGCGCCCAGTTCAGCCCGCCAGTTCCGGAATGCGACGCCTGTACATGCCACACCTTTCTGTGGCTGATTGCCGGGCTGGTCGTCGGACCGATCGTGGTATGGGCAATCGTCACACACCTCTCGGGCCGCACAGCCGTCGTCTTGTCATTCGTTGCTGCGGGATGGCTTGCTCTCCTGGTCTGGGCGCGTGCTTGCAGCTTCGAGCGGAACAAGTTCTTGAGGGATCTGGAGGCCGAAGTCCGGTTTTTCGAGGCGTAGCGCCGTGCAGCCACCGAGCGCCAAACCCGCAATCGCCAGAAGTGGTTCGGTCACTGCGTGCATCCGAGAAGCCCTTGAGTGGTCAGTCGAACGATCTCATCAATCCGCTCACGCTGTTCCCGCGCGGTCGATTCCCCAAGGCGAGTGAGGCCCGCCATGAGCGACGCCCGCAGGAAGATCAGCAGCGTTTCCTTGCGAACGCGTTTGAGTTTGGTTAGGGCGAGGATTTCGTTCTCAACCTTCTCGTAGCGTGCGTACGCCTTCTTCGCCTCACCAGCGACGACGTGATCCGTGCCGAGTTGGCTCCACGTGGATCGCTCCATGAACAGATTGAGCGCTCCGAGGTGATCGAGGGCGGCGCGGCAGATGGCACGCAACAGAGTGTCAAGGCGTTTCGCCGGGTTGGCATCGGGATCGTGTGTCTCCTCGACCCGCGTGGTGAAGCTGGTCAGCATTCTGGCGATCAAATCGTCTTCGAGTCCTTGCTTTCCGTCGAAGTAGCGATACACAGTCCCGACCGCGATTCCTGCCTCTTCGGCCAGCTCACCCATTTGCAGCGGCTTGCCCTTCCGCGCACACGCCTCGGCAGCATCAAGAATCGCTGCGCGTCCGGCGTCCCTTCTGGCAGTCTTGAAATCCGCTCTCATTCTCGTGAAGCCTTATTCAGTCCACATTCTATGTCAGATGGTTTGAGAGTCAACTTGCGTCTGCTCCCACCCTGGGGTGGGCTCCTCGGTCGTTTCCGGTCCGGGGTCTGGCGTTTGCGGTGTCCGACCTCCATCGCACTTCCCAACACGCGGCGCAGACTTGGGCGGTCACTGGCGACGTATCCCGGAGTCGAAAGTACGGCAGGTCGTCCCGCTTAGAAAACGAGATTTCACTGGAATTGGCGTGAATCGCCACAAGGCCTCCCCGCGACCCAAGCCCTTGCCCGACTTGGTGGCCTTGCGGGCTCGACCCCGATTGAGGCCAGCGTACTCTACAGCTCACAGTCCTGATACGTCATGATGGCCTGATCCATGCGGTTACGGTTGCGGTCGTACCGAGCGGTGCTCTCGATCGAGGCGTGACCTATGCTTCGGGCAACGACCTGAAGAGGAGCCTTCTTCAAAGCTTGGGTGATGACGGTCGCCCTGCCCACGTGCGGTGTTACACGTTGCTTGATGCCGGCGACTTCAGCCCATCTCTCGACGATGTACCCGATCGCCTGCGGTGACAGCGGTCGGCCCGGCGCTGAGTTCCCGTTCCTTGCCAGGCCGGTGAACACGTAGCCGTCACCATCCATGAACTCACCTCGATAGAGTTCGATGTAGTGGTGCAGCTTGGGATGTAGGCGGTGCACGATGGTCAGATTCCGCTTCTGCTTGACCGTGATCGTGTAGTAGCCCTGATTCGTGCCGAGATCCGTCGTCCTCACCAGACGGGCTTCCTGTTGCCGGATGCCGTGGACGAACAGCAAAGCAAGTAAGCACTTATCCCGCAATCGCCGCTGTCTTTCGCTACGGGTCTTGGCTGCCTCGAAATCGGGAGCATCAAGGAGCCGCTGTCGCTCTTCATTACTCAGAGCTGGCGTAGGATCACATCGGTACCCAGCCGTAAGCCCCTTGAAGGGGTTGGTGGCCACAAGGCCCTCACGCATGAACTCTCGAAAGATGGCCGACATGACCGCGAGCCTGCGGTTGACTGTTCCATCTGAGAGAGGTCGTCCGCGGGACGACAGACTCGACCTCAGCAGGTCCCGATAGGCAATGGCGTGCTCCCGCCGGAACATCCTGGGCAGGTTCAGCAGGACGTGCGCTTCCCCCTGATTGGAGCCGTACGAAATGCTCCTCACAAAGAAATCGAGATCATGGATGTACGCCCGACGAGTGTGTTCGCTCGGATGGACGAGGATTGCGTTTCGGCACGCCATGATGACCCGATCCGGCGGCTTCGAATCCCCGTTTTGTGCCCGGCGTGCTGCCAGAATGATGTCGCTTGCCTTCGTCATATTTACCCTCATTTCCCCCCAAATCTACCTAGAGATAAAAGAAATTATCTCTAGGTATCCAAAACTCTCCGAATACCGTTCCACAAGGTCATTCCTTCACAATTAGCACTGCCCCGATGCCCTTCAGGGTTCGACGATGACAGCCTCCCGACTCCGGATCGGACCGAGTGAATAGAGACGTCCTGTAGTCTGTTCCAGCCACGCCCGTTCGATCTTCAGATTCGGGGCATGAGTCGAACTCGGCTTCCGAAGGAACGTACAACCAGCCTGCTTGGAGTAGCGCTTACGAAGCATGGGATCGAAGCAGTGGACGTACTTCCGATCCATCCCCAACGCCGTCACCGCGTGCCTGACCGAGTGCGGCCAAGAGAGGAGCAACATCGCCGTGCCGCCCCGCCGGACTGCTCCAGCGATAAGACCGTTCTCGGCGAGGGTGACTTGCTCTCCGCTCAGATACTGGGCCGAGCACGAGAACGTGCCCTTGCGAGGTGGTCGTTCGCATCCGATGCGGTCGATGTCGTTGGCGATCTCCTCTATCGCGACGCTCGTCGTCCGCCGGCACTTTGGATGATCGAGTGCATGATGATAGATCGCCCCGATGACGGTTGCCGGAATCTGACTCGCGTCGAACATCGTCACCAGGCAGTTGATCAGGGCACTCGGAACACAACACCCGTCTGCCGGTTGGTATTGATAGGGAACGTCATTCACAATTGCACATCTCCACTCGTTCGCATCACACGTGTTTCCGGCGGCCTGCCACTCCGAGGGCGCGTACCGGAACCACTCGCTTGTCTTGGGAACATCCTCAACTCCTCAGGAAGATCGAACGCTCAGGACCGGTCCGAGCTGTGTTGCCTCACCTCAAAGCACATGCCGCACGCTTCTGGTCCAACTCGCAGTTCAGTTGCTGACCGCACCGCTCGCAGTCCATTCTCGTGATGGGCCAAGCGGCACACTGCCCCAGGGTGAACCGATGGCCGCACGATGGACAGACGTAGGTGGCAGCGAACGCCTTGTGCTCACCGCACCAGCCCCATACCTCTCCACACATGTGGTAGCCGATGCACTCTTGCCTTCGCGGTCTTACCGTTGCCATCAAATCGCTCCCAGTTCTGGAATCCCCATGAGCGCGTACCTCGACCACCAGTGGTTTTCGTGCGGTCTCGAAACTCAACTGATTGGAGTAAGCGTTCGACTCAGCAGGCCAGCGCCAGCACACGCACTCCGGGGCACCCGTTCCCCGAGGGCGGAGCCCCGACCAGTCTCGGCCTGGCCGATTTTGGGGGTTCCTATCTCCCCTCTATTCTAATCGATCAGGGATTCCCCATCAAGGGCGATGCTGGAGATTTTCCAGAGCCACTTCTATTCCTCCAGGGGTCTCGTGGAGACCTTGGGGGAATCGCGTGGATACTCACGAAGGCCGTGGAGATTCAAGGGAATGTCCTTGACGCTAGCCAAGCAGATCCGCGTGTGTTTCGGCACGGCTTGGCTGATACCGCTCAAACGGCGGCGGGCGATGAATCGGTGCAACGAACGTCATGTCCTGCGAGGGTTTATGGAAGTCGATGAGGCCTACGTCGGCGGTCAAGAACCGGGTCATCCCGGCCGCCCGGGACGCGATTCCAAGTAGAAGGTGCCGGTGGCCTTGGAACTGAATGACGAAGGCAAGTCCAAGCGGCTGGCGATTACCTCGGTGACGCCAGCTCGGTGCAACACCTCGTCACCGACCTGCAACTGCCAGAGCATGCTGATTGCCGAGCAGACGTGCGGACTGTTACCCGGAACGATATTGCGTGAAGAACCGAGCCACCTCCACTGCGAGTGATAGGAGAAGCTCTTCCAGGCTGGTCCCTCCGGCGTACTCTGCCTTCATTGGGCGACTGCAATTCAGCCAGTCCTTGATCTCGTCGATTCTCCGATTCCCCGCGAAGGCAACCAGCTCTTCAGCCTCGTCTACCACCTTGGCGTTGCCGTTCGACACCTTCGTTGCTGCCAAGCTAAGAACGCCAATCGCCTCCCAGACATCCTTCGTGTCTGGCGGAGCTACGACGAATTGCCAGTCGAAGCAGGCTGTAAATTCATGCAACAACTGCTCAAGCTGCTCCAAGGCGTTCCCGGTGGCCACCGCAGCACTTTGGACAGAGCCTTTGGCCTGCGTCAGCTTCTTCGCAGACTGCCAGCAGTCATCTGAGTGCAAGCAAGCGCGGAGAATGCTGTCGGCGCGGTCTGGACTCCAGGGATTCGGCGTGACTCCACGATGCGTCGCCAGGGCCCTGAGCAATACATCCTTCGCAACGGAGCGCACTACCGTTGAATTTGCTTGGCGATCTAGAAACGCTTCCTGAGCAGCTACAAGGTGCTTCATAGTCTCAGGCACCGTCGCACTCTCACTGCCATGATTATAAGCAGATCGGACTGAATAAAGCCCCCATGCCCACTCCTGAAGTTTGAGGTCTTTGCAGTATGTCTCCTCAAGTCTGTTCGCGACACTCTTGTGCAGGTTTCCACCGAAAGGACTGATGTCAAGTGCAGCCTCCAAACACGAACAGTAGCGCGCGTAATCCTGCAACCAGGGTGAATGAAATACGTCTCCGAACTGCGCCATGAAGTAGTGCCAGCAGGCTGTCACGAGGCGATGATGGGGCGAAGTCTCAAGCAGGTCTATTATCGTGTCATGCTCCGCCCGCGTCACATCAAGGCGATAAGGAGTGCATCGTCCACGCAACTCAACGGGTGGGGAAACGGCCAAGCTATCCGCATCCTCAGTCAGTGGCCCCTTCTTGGTCCACATCTTGACAAGATCGTGATCGCCTCCCGGAATTCGGATCTCGACGTACTTGAAGCGTTCCGCAGGTTCACCGTAAGAACCTTGGTCGCCAAGCAGGTAGAGCACTCCAATCAGCCGAAACGCATGCAGTCGCAACCAGTGTTCATCCGTGGAGACGATCAAAGTGCCGCGAAGCGGTTCCCCTAGCTCGGATTCTCCGTGCTGGGGAAACCCGCGGAAGCACGACAACCACGTCGGCCTGTCACAACCAAGTTCGTTTCTCCAGTTATCGTCTTCGTCTGTCCACAATTCGGCGAGCGCAATTCTGATGCGTTTATTACGTGTGCCTCGTACATGGAACGTGACGTATGGCATCCACAGGGCGTACATGGAGCCTACTCCTAGACTGGCTGGAGTTTCTTGCGGGGGGCGGGGCAACGGCCCCGCCCGGTTCTCGACGTCCGGTGCATTCGTCTGCCCTCGATTCGCCGTGTCCTTTTCCGCCCGGATGGCGTTTCGAGGAAGGACAACGGCTCAGCCAACATACACTGCATCATATCGCGAGCCTGCGAGCTCACCACCTTGGACCGCCGGGAGTGGAACCACCGCTCGCGGCCGAACGAATAGCGGCGGTTCGTGCTGCCTGGCTCCCGTACCTGACGACCAGGCAAAGTCGTCGACCTTTGCCCAGTTTACCACCCATCCCGTGTCATCCGATTGGACATCGCCGCTTCCACGCTGCACAATGATGCCTAATCTCGTGACGCGAGGCCCCGACGATGCCCAAGCTGAGCGACTATCTGACCATCGGCGACGCAGCCGAGTACCTCGGCATCAGCAAAGACACGCTTCGTCGGTGGGACCGGGCGGGAAAACTCACAGCCCGTCGCCACCCCGTCAGCCGGTACCGCCTCTATGTGCGGAAGGAGCTGGACGCCCTGCTTGGCCAGGTTGACGAGACCAAGAAGCCCGGTTGTCGGGGCCGCCGGGCCGGAAGCAAGGAGGCGGGCTGGGACCACCGATGACGACGCCGTATCACAGCAAACTGTTCGCCCACGAGCTAACTCGGCAGTGCTCGGCAGACCAGGCCGACAAGCTCAACCGGTCGATCTTGAATGCGACGGTCGACCTGAACCCGCATCAGATCGACGCGGCCTTGTTCGCGTTTCGCTCCCCACTCGCGCGCGGTGCGATCCTGGCCGACGAAGTCGGGCTGGGCAAGACGATCGAGGCTGGGCTGATCGTGAGTCAGCTCTGGGCCGAGAGGTGGCGACAGATTCACGATTCGATGGAGCATTGTGTGATCATACTTTGCACGAGTTGGCGTTAGAGTTGCCTTTTTGACCCTGAAGCGATCATTGGTATGAAACAGCTACGTCATCCCGAGGTGCTCGTGTTGCTTAGCGGGGGAATTGACTCGGCGGCTGCTTTGCACTTCTACGTTGCGTTGGGTCGCCCCGTCGCTACGATGTTCGTAGACTATGGCCAAGCGGCATCCGAGCCGGAACGGCGTGCGGCCGCATTGGTCTCAGCACATTTCAGCGTACCATTGCTGGAACGAAAGCTCTCCGGCTCTGTGCCGAAGTCCGAAGGTGAGGTTCCGATGCGGAACGCTTACCTGATCGCCCTTGCGGCAATGGAACGTCCGGAGGCGGCATGGGGAATCGCCGCTGGAATTCACGGTGGGACGCCATACCCCGACTGTTCGGAGTCTTTCGCCGAGCTGATTCAAGGAATCGCCCGTTTGCAGAAGCGCCCCGTCGACGTGCTCTTGCCGTTCCTAAGCTGGAATAAGTCCGACATTCTCTCGTACTGCGAGGCCCAAGACGTTCCAACAAGCCTGACCTACAGTTGCGAGCGGGGTGGAGTCCCACCCTGCGAAGAGTGCGTCTCGTGCCGCGACCGAAAGGAGTTCGATGCTCGCAAGGCGATCGAAGCTCACTCATAACGGCTTGGTCTTCGACCTGCCGATGCTCATCCCTTCGTTTTCGAGCAAGGGATCGGCCTATGAAGTCAAGAAGAAACGGCTTAAATACGCTGTGGCCGGAGACCTCAGAGACTTCGGTAATTTGCCCGGGAAGGCCCTTCTTGTTAGCGCCTATGATCTTTACTTCAACCATCTGGACATCACCGAGAAGAATGGAGGAAGAGCAACCGCGATTAACTCCCTCCGCAACGCCTCAATTGTCTTTGTCGACAGTGGAGGATACGAGCTCGCCGATTCATTTGACTCATGTGAACCAAAGGTCCCACCCCATATACCGGCCGACAGCAACTGCGAGTACACGGAGGTTACGTATCGCGCCGTCATCGCACGCCTTGCCAAAGCCAAGAGCCTTCCGCCCCTGGCGCTTGCCAACTTCGATCACGGAAGCAAGGGTCTTGCGGTTGTAGATCAGGTAACGGCGGCTAAGAACCTTTTCGGTGATTTCCAGCAGTGCATAACCAGCTTTATCATCAAGCCGTGGGGGAAAAAGCGGACGACCGTTGACCCCGAGGAACTGACAGATAAGGATGCCGCATCGTTGCGTGCATTCGACATTGTCGGTGTAACGGAGAAAGAGTTAGGGCTCTACCTTTGGGAGCGGCTCAAGCGGATTGCCTCTTTGCGTCAGAAGCTGGACCGTGCGAAAGTACAGGCCCCTCTGCAAATCTGGGGAGGACTCGATCCCGTTATCACGCCACTATATTTCTTTGCTGGCGCGAGCATCTTCGACGGTGTTTCCTGGCTACGCTACGGCTATGTGAACGGTTTGGCGGTTAGCCAACACTCCTTCCAAATACTTGAGCCTCGACTGAGCGTCACGCATGATCGAACTCGCGCGAGGGGGTCGATGACCCTGTATAATCGTACGGCTCTTGAAAGACTGGAATTAGCCTTACAAAGCTGGGTTGATTACGATGGACAAGACTGGAGCATGTTTGACCCCGCGGTTCGAGATGCACTTCGAGGAGCATACGAGGCGATGAAGACGCAGATTGAAGGAGTGTAACTCATGGGTGGAGGCGGTGGTGGAGGATATACGGGCATGACCGACATCCGTCGGGATATGCTGAAGAAAGCTCAGGACACAGAGCGCGAAACCCTCAACGCTCGAATCGACGAGTTTCTCGCGGACAAGCTCGTTGCGGCGAATGCTCGTGATTCTGATGAAATGCGAGACCGAATCAAACGAATCGCTGAGATTCTAGGTGAAGCTGCGGAAGTTGAGCAAACGCTCTACGGGGGGTCTGTTGGGAAGCACACTGCTGTCGAAGGGATTAGCGATGTCGACGTTCTAGCGATACTCGACAACGGGACAGCACTGAACCGTTCTCCTAAGGAGTTCTTAGCTGCCTTTGCAAAGGAGCTCCACACCAAGCTCAGCCACGCCGACATCGAGTCGGTAACGCCTGGCACTCTTGCGGTCACCATCAAGTACCGCGATGGGTCGGAAGTCCAGGTTCTGCCATCGGTAAGGAAAGGTACGCAGCTGATGATAGCCACCAAGGATGGAAGAAAATGGACTCAGACCGCACCGAAGGCCTTTCGTGATGCGTTGACGAGAGCCAACGAAAAGACGAACGGTCAACTAGTCAGAGTCGTGAAGCTGTACAAGGTAATGAACGACCGTCTTCCCGCTCAGAAACAGCTTAGTGGATACCACATCGAGACGCTCGCCATCGAAGCTGCCAAGAACTACGCTGGCCCGTTCACGCCTCGAACATTCTTGTCGAGGTTCCTGGAAGTCTCGTCCGAGCGAGTCCTTTCGCCCGTTAGCGATGTGACGAAACAGTCGCGGCACGTAGATAACTACCTCGGGCGAAAGGATAGCGTCGAACGTCGCAACGTGGCACAGACGCTTCTCGGCCTGAAACGACGTCTGGATGCGGCGACATCTTTGGGCGAGTGGAAGGCGGTGTTCGGTGAATGATCTGGTACCGTCAAGCGACGAGATCGAACGACAGTATCGCGTGATGCGGCAGACAATTGACTCGCATTCATTCTTGCGGGAACTGTATCTCCGTTGGGCAACGGTTACGCACGTCACGCTCTTGGCGTGCTCGGCTGTTTTCTGCTCGACTACCTTCGCGCATGACGGGCTGTACCGATGGCTCGGATTCGAGCCTTCGAGCGCAAAGTACTTTG